>Ga0326726_10000026_pt1 | contig 136594 bp, 112 predicted proteins | sample MHFenrmetagenome_2_FD_207603 | JGI IMG/M metagenome (GOLD analysis project Ga0326726, IMG submission 207603) | Lab enriched peat soil microbial communities from Michigan Hollow, Ithaca, NY, United States - MHF15MN | ecosystem: Environmental > Terrestrial > Soil > Wetlands > Peat | place: USA... | reverse complement strand
TCACGGATAAGCTGGTCGATCAGCTCACCTTGGATGTCCGGAATCTTCTCTTTCTTTTTGGCCATAGTTTTCTCCTTTTCAGATGATAGGAAACTATGACCGTTTACACACTTTAGCTTACAGACTCTATTTATTGTCCGGATTTAAGTAAGCGAGTGGGTCTATTCCGGCTTCAAATGCGGGAAGAAGATGACGTCGCGGATTGAGTCCTGGCCGGTCAGCAGCATGACCATCCGGTCGATACCGATTCCGAGGCCGGCGCAGGGGGGCATGCCGTATTCGAGGGCGCGAAGGAAGTCCTCGTCAACGATCATTGCTTCGTCGTCGCCGCGCTGGCGGAGCCTGGCCTGTGATTCGAGACGCTCGCGCTGGATGACCGGGTCATTGAGCTCGGAGAAGGAATTACAGAGCTCTTTGCCGCCGACGATGAGTTCGAAGCGCTCAACAAGGCCGGGTTCTGAGCGGTGCTTCTTGGCCAGCGGGGACATCTCTTCGGGATAGTCGGTGATGAAAGTCGGCTGGATGAGCTTCGGCTCGACGAACTCTCCAAAGATTTCGTCGATGATTTTTCCGCTGCTGATTTTCGGGTCGAGTTCGAGGCCGAGGTCTTTGGCGATGTCGCGGAGCTGGGCTTCGGATTTGTCCCTGATGTCGCGGCCGGTGTACTCCTTGATCGAATCGGCTATGGTCAGGCGTTTGAACGGCGGTTTAAGGCTGATCTCGTTGCCGAGGAAGGTCGTAGTGTCGGTTTTGTTCACCTCAATGCAAGCCTTGTGCAGTAGATCTTCGACGAGCTCCATCATCCAGATGTAGTCCTTGTAAGCCACGTACAGCTCGACCTGTGTGAACTCCGGGTTGTGGAAGCGGTCGATGCCTTCGTTCCGGAAGTCTTTGGCGAATTCGTACACACCGTCGAAACCTCCGACGATGAGGCGTTTCAGGTACAGCTCGTTGGCGATGCGCAGGTAGAGCTGCATGTCCAGCGCGTTGTGGTGCGTCGTGAAGGGGCGTGCGGCGGCTCCGCCGTAGATTGGCTGGAGAATCGGTGTTTCGACTTCGATCCATCCGTTCGATGAGAAATACTGGCGCATGAAGCTGACGATGTTCGTGCGGCGGATGAAGGTGTCACGGACCTCCGGGTTCACGATCAGGTCGACGTAGCGCTGGCGGTAGCGCAGCTCGCGGTCGTTGAAGGCGTCGAAGACAACCTTCTCGCCATCCACCTCTTTTTCCTTGGCGACCGGGATCGGACGCAGGGATTTGGAGAGCAGCTCGAATTTCTGCGCATGGACCGATACTTCCCCGGTCTTGGTCCTGAAGGAGTATCCGCTGACGCCGACAATGTCGCCGATGTCGAGCAGCTTGAAAGCGTTGTAGGCCTCTTCGCCCACGTCGTCGCGCTTCAGGTAGATCTGGATGCGCCCTTCGGAATCCTGGATGTGCAGGAACGAGGCTTTACCCATTTTCCTGATGGTCATGATGCGGCCAGCCACCGAGACATTTTCAGGGTTGTCGTCGATGTATGAGGCGACGATGGTGCTTGAATATGCAGTGACGTCGAATTTGTAGGGATAGGGGTTGATGCCCGCTTCGGTGAGGTGGATGCGCTCTTCAAATCGTCGTTTCATCTGGTCGTTCAGCGAAACGGCAGGTGAGGGTTCCGACTGATTGTTTTTCTTTTCTTCTGTGGACATGCTGGTAATCTGAAGGGTAATTAAAAATGGGTTCGCAGGCAATCGTCCGAAGTTCAGCCCGAGATCATGGTTTTGATCCAGATCGCAGGCAGGGTACTCAATTTCTGGTACAGCGATCGGTATGCGCGGCGGGAAAAGACGTCGTAGTCGTTTTCCTCGATGGCTTTCAGGATTTCGCTGTAGTTGCGGCTGCTTATTTCTACGGCCAGACGGCTGTTTTTTTCGAGCATCGGTATGCCCTGTTCTGCTGATTCGTAATAGTGGCGTGCCCGCTCGATTTCGAATTTCATGAGTTTGATGAATTTGACGTTCATCTTTTTCTTCATGAACTCCTCCTGGCTGTAATTGAAGCGCCGAAGGTCCTCCAGCGGGAGGTATATCCGGCCGCGGTCGACATCTTCGCCGATGTCTCGCAGGATGTTGGTCAGCTGCATGGCGATGCCGAGGTCGATGGCGTGCTGCAGGGCTTTCTTGTCGCTGTATCCGAAAATTTCGGCAGTCATCAGGCCGACGACCGAGGCGACCTTGTAGCAGTAGACGTAAAGCTCGTCGAAGGTTTCGAAGGTCGTAAAGTCGATGTCCATGGCTACGCCGTCGATAAGGTCGAGCGGCAGTTCGATGGGTATCACGTAATGGTGCAGGGTGTCCTGCCATGCCATCAGGATCGGGTCGTTACGGTGCTGTCCGCTGTAGCACTCATGCAGGCGTGTTTTCCAGTCGGCGATTGAACTGTTGATCTCATCTCGGGTCAACAGACCGTTGCTTAGCTTGTCTTCAGAAAGATCGACCAGGTCGTCGACCGTGCGAAGCAGCGCATACATGGCGAAAATGGGGTTCTGCTGGCGCTTCGGAAGGAAGCGGGTCGCCATGTAAAAGGTCTTGGCGTGATGCTTCGTTATCTGGCGGCAGTAGTTGTAGGCGTTTGTGAGTGACAGCTTTTTGCCGGCATCCTGGAAAACTGTCTGTCCGTTGTAGCTGTAGTTCATGAAATCTCGACGCTGTTTATGCCGGTTGGCTTTGTTCCTGCTGCCGGGATAAGGTTTATGCCCAGGGAAGGCCCCTTTTTCAGCCGACCCTCTTGTCAGTATGCCGGGCAAACAAAAAAATGTAACTTTCAGGAGCCGGAATACGTTATCAGGAATGTGACGGCAAGATAAAATAATGGCGATAATATACCAAGAGCAAGAGCGGGCTGCCGTTACCGCGTTCCGAGTAAGGTCTTGCAGACAAATTCTTTTCAAAGTACCCATTTGACGACATTTCCATCAGCAGTAACCAGGGAGAAAGCTGTGCTTGTAGGCATCTCCTCCCTGCCCGACGTACCAAGAACCCTCGTGGAGGAGTATCTGGCAGAACTCGCGTTTCTTGCGGATACAGCAGGGGCCGACGTAGTGAGTTCAATTATCCAGGAAAAAAAGCAACCTGACCCTGCTACGGCTTTAGGTAAGGGAAAGGTAGAGGAACTGGCCGGGCTGGTCAAGGACGAGAGCATCGACATCGTCATTTTCGACGATGATCTGTCTCCCATGCAGGCGAGAAACCTCGAACGTATACTCGAATGCAAGGTAATTGATCGGACCGGTCTCATCCTTCAAATCTTCGCCATCAGGGCAAAATCTTTCCAGGCCAAGATGCAGGTAGAGCTGGCACAGCTGGAGTACCTCCTGCCCAGGCTATCGGGTGCATGGACCCATCTGTCCAAGCAGAAGGGTGGCATTGGCACAAAGGGACCTGGTGAAACCCAGATCGAAACAGACCGACGACTCGTGCGCAACCGGATATCCGTGCTCAAGAAAAAGCTGCGGGATGTTTCGCTGCAGCACAATACCCAGACCAGAGGGCGAGTGACGGTGCCAAGAGTGGCTCTCGTGGGCTATACCAATGCAGGCAAATCAACCCTGATGAATGCGCTTTGCCCTGAAGCAGGGGCGTTTGCAGAAAACCGGCTTTTCGCGACGCTCGATACCAAGACGCGACGGCTCGAACTGAAGATCAACAAGCTGGTGCTGTTGTCTGATACTGTTGGTTTCATCCGCAAGCTGCCCCATACGCTTGTCGAGAGTTTCAAATCTACGCTCGACGAGGTATTGCAGGCGGATTTCCTGCTGCATGTCATCGATGTCAGCCATCCGGCTTTCGAAGAGCAGATGGAGGTGGTCCGCCAGACACTTTCGGAGATCGGCGTAATGCATGACCACATTATCGAGGTATTCAACAAGATCGATGCCCTTGAAGACCCTTCAATCCTTACCAGCCTGCGAAGCAAATATCCTGATGCCGTGTTCATTTCAGCCGTTCGCAGCCTGAATCTTTCGGTGCTCAAGGAGAAAATCAGCGACCATGTGGCCAGGGATTACAAGGTGAGGAAGGTGAAGACGCACGTATCGAACTACAAGCTGATCGGTTATCTTTACGACAACACCGAAGTAGTCGAAAAACGGCACCTGGATGAACAGGTGCTGCTCACCATCAGGGTCCATCGCAACAACCTCAAGCAGATCGACGCCATGCTCAAGGCGTCGGCATCCATGAAGCATGCCGCTGCAGATTTATAATACCACCCGCCGCAAGTTTCCCGAAACGCGGATTGCCACAGCGATACAGGCGGTGCTTGACATAGAGGGATGTACGGCGGATTCAATCGAAGCCGTCTACTGCGGCAACCGTATGATCAGGCGCATCAACCGCGATTTCCTGCAGCACGATTACGTAACTGACACTATAACCTTCAGATACAACGAAGGGCCGGAGATAGAAGGGGAGTTCTACATCTCGCTCGATGTCATCGAGTCCAATGCCGGCAGGTTCGGCGTCACGTTCGAGGAGGAGCTCCTTCGCGTTACTATCCATTCTGCCCTTCATCTGATAGGCTACGACGACTCATCTGCAGAGGACAGGGCAGCGATGACCCGCCAGGAGGACTACTATCTCCAGTGCATGAAAGGCTGAAATGGTAGACGCTCCATACGCCATTTTTCCTTCACTCTCCGGCCGGCAGGGTGGATATACGGCAGCATCACTTCGTCGATTGGTTATGATAATTATTTTGTAATTTTCATGCATTGACGTCCGTTGTTTTCGGATCTGGCTTCGTGTTGTCAGTATCGAACGCCTTTACCGAAAGGGCAATGCATGAAAACGATCAAACATGACAGTCATGAATCTCATCATCAATGACAAGCCCGCTGAAGCCGTAGTCGGCCAGACGATCGGCAGGGCAGCAAGGTTTAACCACAGCCATCTCGGTTACGTCTGCGGAGGCCACGGGATTTGCCAGGCATGCTATGTGACTGTGCTGGAAGGCGCGGCAAGCCTTGCGCCACTTACCGATGTCGAAAAGGCCTTTCTGTCCCCGCGACAGATATCCACCGGAGGGCGCCTGGCCTGCCAGGCCACGATTGCGCAAGACGCGACAGTCAGGTTGCTCTCCCGTCCTGAAGAGGTTCGCCGGTTGCTTTTCAGCAATCCGCCGGGCCTGTTCGCCCTGGGTGCCCAGATGGGTCAGGATGCCGCCAGGCAGATTGCTCCCGGCATCGCTAACGTCGTCGGCCGGATCCAGAGAGGCGAAATGGGTGGCAAGGAAGCTCTTGCCGATCTCATGGAATCAGCCGGAGCTGCCGTCCAGCTGATTGTCGAAACCGCTCCCCAGATGATTCCCTTCAAGGATCAGATCGCGGGGTTTGTGGGCAGCTTGCCGATACAGCTTCCATTCCTGCCTTCGAAAGCTGCCAATACACAAGTTCTGGAGAGGGTTGCGATAAAAGTACAGCCTACCGCAAAGGCTTAGTGAACTCAGGCTTTCCTGGGTTGCCTTCCAGTTGAACCGGGAGCCAGCAAACTTCCGGTTCACGCCATTACGACCAGCATTCCAGGTTTCATTTTTTTTCATTCAGCTCTCAACACGTCATCATTCCGATATGCTTGTCGAGCCTTGTGGCCGGGGCGGACTCCATATGGGTTTCCGTAACGATATCCTGTCTGGTATTGGGGATTCGCCACGATTTTTGCAAGTTGAAAGAAGGCGGTAGCGTGTTTTGTACACTGAGGTGATGAAGAACAAACGCAGGAGATATTGTTATGAATGACGCTGTCGTTGAAGAGCAGACGGTTGTAGTGACCGATGTCAGGATGCCGTTCTGGTCCATGGTGGTGTTTCTGATCAAGTTGGCCTTTGCCAGCATTCCTGCACTTTTGATTCTCTGGTTCATATTTGCTCTTCTGATGACGATTCTGATGTTCATTTTCGGTGGAATGTGGGGATTTCACGGAATGTCCCACCAGTATCCGTTTTACTGAGAAGTATGGCCGGCGTGTTACGATAGACAACAAATTTCCAGAGACTTACGATAATGGGGTTGATCCTTGGTGAACGCTGCGGTTGCGTGATGCAGTCGGATATCCGTTCGATGTCGATCGAATGCGCCCGCATTGGCGGCATCAATCTTTCGCAGGGGGTCTGCGATACTCCTGTTCCCATGCCGGTCCTGCAGGGGGCTGCCGAGGCGATCATGCATGGAGGCAATACCTATACTCATCACGCAGGGATCCGGCAGCTTCGCGAAGCGATAGCCGACAAACAGCGGCGGTTTGCTGGAATGGAGCTGGATCCTGATAGCGAGATCATCGTGTCCGCTGGTGCGACCGGGGCGATGTACTGCGCATTCCAGGCGCTGCTAAACCGTGGTGATGAAGTGATCGTGTTCGAACCCTATTATGGTTATCATGTTTCGATGCTTCGCGCTGTCGAGGCGGTGCCGATCTTTGTCCCTCTGGAGCAGCCAGACTGGTCTTTTCGTCCCGAGAGTCTCACAGCAGTGGTTACACCAAAGACCAGGGCGATTCTCGTCAATACTCCTGCCAATCCTTCGGGCAAGGTTTTTTCGCGAGAGGAGCTTGCGCATATCGCCGATTTTGCCGTTCGGCACGACCTTTTCGTCTTTACCGACGAGATGTATGAGCACTTTGTCTACGACGGCCTGTCGCATTGCTCGCTTGCGATCTTTCCTGGCATGAAAGAGCGTACGATTGCCATCTCCGGCCTCTCCAAGACGTTCAGTGTCACTGGTTGGCGCATCGGGTATGCGATGTGCGATGCCCGCTGGGCGGCTGCCATCGGCTACTTCAACGATCTTTTCTACGTCTGTGCGCCTTCGCCGCTTCAGGCAGGCGTTACCGCCGGGCTTCGTGCTCTTGACGAAGGTTATTACCATGCTCTTTCAACCGAATATGCCGCCAAAAGGGACCTTTTCTGCAAGGCTCTAGACGAGGCCGGCCTCAGGCCGCACATTCCGCAGGGAGCCTATTACGTTCTTGCCGATACCGATGGTCTTCCAGGCGGGACGGCAAGGGAGCGGGCCATGCATATCCTGCACCATACGGGTGTCGCATCAGTTCCGGGCAGTGCGTTCTTTCATGATGAGGGTGGTGATTCGCTTGTAAGGTTCTGTTTTGCAAAAGAGGGCCACGTTCTTGAGGCGGCCTGTGAAAAATTGTTGAAACTGCGTTTTTCCTGAGCCTTTCGGGATTGTGGCGAAACCTCTCTGCAATTCAGTTTGTTGTAGGGAAACAAGCTCGGGAGGTTTCGGTTCAGCAGAATTTCGCTCGTTCCATGTCCCCTGAAGTTCCGTAAAACATCAAGATAACGGGAGGTAACAAATGAATGTCGAGCAGACAGTTGTTGTACAGTGTCCTTACTGTGCCCAAAGTTTCGAGGTGCTTGTGGATTGTTCGATCGAACAGCAGGAGTATATCGAGGATTGTGAAGTTTGCTGCAGGCCTGTGACGCTTGTGGTAACCGTTTCTTCCGAAGGCGCAGTGAGTGTTGAAACCCGGGGCGAAGACGTCTAGGAGCGGCATATTGGATAACCATGAGAAAGAGCTGCAGCGGTTGCTCCGTGAGCTTGAATCGGCACATGCACGGATTCGGGGTCTTGAGGGGGATCTTGGAGATCTGCGGGCAGTACTGAAGGCAGCATGGGATATTACGCCCGATATTTTCATTCTCAAGGACAGTAGTTCCGTTTATCGTCTTGTCAGTCCCGCTTTCTGCAGGTTTCTGGGCAAGAAGGAAGATGAGATTGTTGGAAAGACCGATTACGATCTGTTTCCTCCCGAGGATGCAGCCAAGTATGTCAAGGGGGATGTCGAAGTGATGACCACCCTCAAGCCGGAGGTACAGGACTGGAACGTCTTCGATGGTAGTGGCCGGGTGTGGCTGAGTGCAATCAAGGCCCCTGTGTTTGACAATTCCGGAGCTGTGAGTGGAGTACTTTGCTTTATCAGGGATATCAGCCGGCGGAAAAAGGCGGAGCTGGAGTTCGAACGCTTTTTCAACCTCATGCCGGATATGGTATGTATCGCATCTGGCGATGGATTTTTTACCAGAGTAAATGCGGCATGGCGACAGGTACTCGGATACTCGGAAAAGGAGCTGCTTGCCATACCTTACACCGATCTGATTCACCCCGATGACAGGGCTTCTACCAGAGCGCAGGTTGAGCTTCAGCCGACAGGACGGGGGATGAAAAATTTCGTCAATCGTTACCGTGCCAAGGATGGCTCGTATCGGTGGCTCGAATGGAATTCCACTTACGCAGAAGCAAATATCCTCTTTGCCGTTGCAAGGGATATCACAGCCCGGATAGAAAGTGAACAGGAGACCCGCCTCTGGGCCGACGCTTTCCGCTTCTGTGCCCACGGCATCGCAATCGGTCTTCCGCTGACAAACGCTATCCTGACCTGTAACGAAGCCTTTGCACGAATGTATGGCCAGCCGGTGAGTGCAATCGAGGGTTCTCCAATAATCAACATGTATGTGCCTGAAGACAGAGAAAAGGTGATTGACAATATCCGGGAGGCTGACCGGACTGGATTTGTCAGTTATCAGGCGAGGATGTTGCGCAGGGACGGCTCCTTTTATCCGGTTCAGATGGATGTCATCACCGTGAGCGATGAAGAGGGACATCTTCTCTACAGGATCGCGACCATGCAGGATATTACAGAACGACTCGCGTGGCAGACAGCGCTTCTTGAAAGCGAGGAGCGGTTTCGTTCGGTCGTAGAATCAGCGCCGTATGCAATTTTCATCCAGACAAGAGGATGCTTTTCCTACCTGAACCATGGAGCACTTCTCCTATTTGGAGCATCCTCTGCTGAAGAAATTCTTGGCCGGCGGTTAGTGGAGCTGATCCATCCTGACTTCCGCAGCAAGGTAGCCGAGAGGATCAATGCGCTCAATGAATTGCATCAACCGCAATCGGCCATTGAAAACCGGATTCTGCGTATTGACGGAACCCCTGTCGATGTTGAGGCGTCCGGCGTTCCCTTCACCTATGCCGGCAGTCATGGCGCACTGGTCTTCATGCAGGATATCAGTGCCCGCAAGAAAGGCGAAAGGGATCGTGCCGAACTGGAGGGCCAGCTTTTTCAGTCCCAGAAAATCGATTCGATCGGACGGCTGGCCGGCGGGGTTGCTCACGACCTGAACAATCTCCTGACTCCGATTCTCGGTTATTCTGAGATGCTTTTGAACCGTTTTCCGGAATCGGACAAGCGCAAGCAGCGTATCGAGATTATCCATGATGCCGCGCTCAAGTCGCGGGACCTCGTTCGCCAGCTTCTGGCGTTCAGCAGTCGCCAGACACTTGAATTCAGGATTATCGACCTGAATACTGTGATTCGCGGGTTTGAGAAATTGCTGCGCCGTACCATCAGGGCAAATATCGATATCCGTTACCGTCTTTATGAGGGCACGCTTTCGCTGCAGGGCGATGCCGGCCAGTTGGAGCAGATCATCATGAACCTTGCCATCAATGCGGAGGATGCGATGCCTTTCGGCGGGGAACTGGTGATGGAGACCTCGATATCGGTTATTGAAAAGGGGGCGGAGAAGTTGTCTGACGGGTTGCCTTCAGGGAGCTATGTTAAACTGTCCGTGTGCGACACCGGGGCGGGCATGGACAGGGAGACCCTTACCCATATGTTTGAACCGTTTTATACCACCAAGGCAAAAGGAAAAGGGACCGGTCTTGGTCTTTCTACCGTTTACGGCATCGTCAGGCAGCATGGCGGTATTATCAAGGCGGACAGCGAACTTGGCGGAGGGACCTGTTTCAGGCTCTGTTTTCCTTTGTATGAGTCCGGTATACAGCAATTGCAGCCCAAGGAAGCTCCACAGCTTCAGCAGGGAAGCGGAGCCTCCATTCTGATCGTTGAGGATGACGAGATGGTCAGGAAATTTGTTGTGCAGGCATTGACTGAGGAGGGTTATGCCATCCACGACGCAGCAGGTGGCGAAGAGGCTCTCGAACTGCTCAAAAAAAGTGATTTCATTCCCGATCTGTTGCTTACTGATCTGGTCATGCGCGGCATAAACGGCAAGGAGCTTTATGAACAGGTCAAGGCATTGCTTCCGTCGGTCAAGGTGATCTATATGTCCGGGTACACGAAAAACATTATTACGAACCACGGGGTCCTGAACGAGGGGATTTCGTTCCTGCAGAAACCGTTCTCGGTGGAGGCGCTGATCAGGAAAGTGAAAGGAATTCTGAGCAGCTAGACGTGTCCGAAGGGTAATAGTGAAAAAATGCCGAAACCGAAGCTGTAAGCCGAATTCTGTGAATCACCATCGAGTGGTGAAGCTGCAGCCATTTATCTGATGCGGCCTACCCGAAAACTTTTCTTGCGAAATTGGGCGGGCAACCCTTCTTTCCTTTCGGAAAAAGCTTCCTTATTCGGCCTTGCTTCGGGGAGGTTTTCATAGCGTATTCCATCACTGAAATACCTGGTGGTCTCTTACACCCCCTTTTCACCCTTACTCCGGCAAGCCGGAGCGGTTTGCTTTCTGTTGCACTCTCTGTGACAGACGGCTTACGCCGCTGTCCCCGGGCTTGAACAATGTTCTCGACCGGCACCCTGCCCTGTGAAGTTCGGACTTTCCTCTGCATGGCGAGATGCCATACAGCGGCTGCACACTTGCGGTTTCAGCAATGGAAGAAGAACATGCGGCCTACCCTGGACAAACGAGAATCCCAGAGGGCCATAGAAAAATGAACGCCTGAACGGGAGTTTCCGTTCAGGCGTTCTTGAACTGTGATGATGTTACTTGCCGGCCGCAGCTTCTTCGAACAGCCGCTCGTGCACTACGATGCGTCCGCACGATTCACAGACGTAAAACCCGCCCTGCACGATCAGAGTGTGACGGTTGGTCGGAACCCTGGTATTGCAGCCTGAACAGGCGTGCCTATCCAGTTTGACGACTACGTTCTGCATCGAACCGCTTCTGAGATGGTCATATTTGTCGAGCAGACGTTTGGCTTCCTGTCCAACGGCCTTTCTTTGCGAAGCGAGCGTTTCCCTGAGCCTGGTTACTTCTTCAGCCGTTTCGATGACGATGCTGTCCAGCTCCTCCTTTTTAAGGTTGACCTGCTGGGTTAGATCTGTCATCTGCTGATGCAACACGTCGTCCGGCATCATCTCTTCAGAAATCTCGTCGTAACGATTCTCGGAGATCAGGTCACGTCCCTTTTTCTGGAGCTCCTGGGCGTGGTGCTCTGTATGTGAAATGTCCTGTAGCTGTATTTCCGCCTGGGCGATCTCTTTTTCCTCATACTCGATCTGCTTGGACAGGGCATCATACTCCTTGTTGTTGCGTGCAAGGGTCTGTTTTTCCTTGTAGGACTTGATCTTTTCCTTGCATTCGAAAATAGTGCCGTTCAGTCGCTCTCGCAGTTTCTGGTGATCTTCCGCAACTCTCTTTCGTGCCTCTATCTGGCGTGCCGTGAACGCAAGATCCTCCTCAAGGGCAGTGATCTCCTCTGGCAAACCTTTCTGAAGGCTCATGATGCTCTCGATCAGGTTGTCGATATGCTGAAGGCGAACAATGAGATTGATTTTTGTATGATCCACTACGGCGCTGGTTTAGATATTAAAAAAAAGGAGAAAAAAAAGCACCTCCATGGAAGGTGCTTACCTTGTATGCAAAATCTGCTATCTGAACAAAAAATAGTGATATTCCGATCAAGTTTCGTCCCCTTACGCATTTCGCTTTTGCAGCTAGTTGGTGCCCGAAAGGAGATTCGAACTCCTACACCTCTCGGCGCTCGTCCCTGAAACGAGTGCGTCTACCAGTTCCGCCATTCGGGCAATGCCTGTCAATAAAGGATCTTCAGCAAGATAATCTCTTTTTGACTATAATGCTAATTACTTGATCTCTTTGTGCTCCGTGTGGCGCTTGAGGTTCGGATTATACTTTTTCAGGATAAGACGTTCCGTAGTGTTTTTCTTGTTCTTGGTCGTCGTATACCTCGAAACAGTTCCGCCTTCCTTTTTTGCTTCGGTGCACTCGAGCGTAATAACGATCCTATTCTCTTTTCCTTTTGCCATCAGTAACGTAAATCAATTGGTTGATATGAAGAGCAACGAATATACATCACGGTCTGTGATTATGCAAGCACGGCTCCATTTATTTACTGTCGAGAGCTGATTGGCCTTCCGATAACCCTGCTTTGCCGACTTTGCATCCGAACCACATAGTATAAGAAACAGAGGAGCCCGCAAGTGTGGCTGTTTTTTTGTTTCGACGCCAAGAAACGCTATTATTGATTCTTTTTACCAACACCTTAAATTCAAGGCGAATAGTGCTTGACAGTCATTATTTTTCTTATTCGGATGGAACCCTGTGCTGTGAGTCCGCAAAGCTCGATGTGCTTGCCGGCCAGTTCGGGACCCCGCTTTACGTGACCAGCCGTCAGAGCCTGGTCAGCCAGTACAGAGCATTCGAGGCTGCCTTTGCGGGCCTGCCGCATTTTACCTGTTATTCGGTCAAGGCGAATTTCAATCTCTCGGTCATCCAGGCACTTGCTGCAGAGGGATGCGGCTGCGATGTCAACTCGGGAGGTGAGCTTTATCGCGCCCTTCAGGCTGGCGTACCGGCGGAGAGGATAATCATGGCGGGCATCGGCAAAACTGAAGAGGAGATCGGGTACGCCCTTACTGTCGGAGTGGTGATGATCAAGGCTGAATCGGTATCCGAACTCAAGGCTATCGACCGCGTAGCCTCCCGTCTCGGCAAAGTGGCTCGTGTGGCGATCAGGATCAATCCAAACGTTACGGCAGAAACCCATCCGTACATCACAACCGGCGACAGCAAGGAAAAATTTGGCATCGACGAAGCCGAACTCGGAGAGGTATTCGGCCTCTTCAGGACCTTACCGAATCTTTCGCTTGAAGGTCTCGACATGCATATCGGATCGCAGATCTTCGACCCGGAATATTATGTCGCTGCGACGCAGAAGCTGCTCGATGTGTTCGAAACGACACGTTCGCTTGGCTTCGATATCAAATGGTTTGACGTTGGAGGTGGTTTCCCGGTTACCTATGATCCGCAGAAGCCTGCGACGCCGATTACCCGGTTTGCAGAAAAGATCGTACCGATGCTCGAAGGAAAGGGTGTGACAGTGATTTTCGAGCCGGGTCGGTTCCTTACGGCGAATGCCTCTGTAATCCTGACCAAAATTCTTTACAAAAAGAGAAACCATGCCGGAAAGGAGTTTTTCATTGTTGATGCCGGCATGACCGAACTCATCAGGCCTGCGCTGTATCAGTCTCATCACGAGGTTCTGTCTGTCACCAGGCACGATCGGAGCATTGTTGCCGACGTTGTGGGGCCGGTATGCGAATCGAGCGACTTTTTCGCGCGTCACCGCATGGTTGACGACGCTGGTGAGGGTGAACTGCTGGCCGTGCTCTCATCAGGGGCGTATGCCGCCGTAATGAGCAGCAACTACAACGGGAGGCTCCGTCCGGCCGAGGTGATGGTCAACGGCAGCGATGTAAGGTTGATCCGACGTCGCGAAACCTACGAGCAGCTGGTGCAGAACGAGATTTGAAGAGAGAGAAAAAGGACGAAGACAGGAAAGGGACCAAAAGGACCTAAAGGACCAAAGGGACGGAAACAGGGGAATGATTTTTCGAAGAATCACTCTTCTTTTCTTCCCTTTGGTCCTTTAGGTCCTTTTAGTCCTTTTGGTCCCTTGAGTTCTCTTAATTCTTCCTGATTTTCTCAAAGATCCTCAAAGTCGCCTCGGCGAGGTTCAGGGTGTAGAAATGGATTCCCTTGACATGGTGGTCGATGAGTTCCTGCACCTGCCTTGTTGCCCATTCTATTCCGATTTCGGCGACCTCCCGGTCTCCGGCTGCTTCGAGCACCATTTTGAGGAGAGGCGCGGGGATTCTTGATCCGAGTGCCAGTTCACCCATGCGCACCATCCCTTTTTTTGTCGTGATCGGCATGATGCCGGGAATGACAGGCACATGGATGCCTGCTATTTCGCAACGTTCGACATAATCGAAATAGTCCCGGTTATCGAAGAAAAGCTGGGTGACGATGTAATCGGCTCCTGCATCGACCTTCTCCTTCAGGTACTCAAGCTCTTTCATCCTGTTCGGTGTCTCGGGATGGCCTTCAGGGAAACCGGCTACACCGATTCCCATTTCGGGGAAGTTGGTCTTGATGAACCTGACCAGGTCGATGGCGTGCGGGAAGTCCTTGACCGCTTCGGCGATGGTCGGGATGTCGGCAGGCTTGTCGCCGCGCAACGCAAGCACGTTGTTGATTCCGTGTTCCCTGTAAAGCGTGAGGATGCCTTCGATCTCACTGCGTTCCGAACCGATGCAGGTCAGGTGCGAAACAACGGTCAGGCCGGTCTCTTTCTGGATTCTTGTGACCAGATTGTGCGTGCGCTCACGCGTTGAGCCTCCTGCTCCGTAAGTAACGCTTACATATGAGGGATTGAGGGGCGTGAGGTTCGAGATGGTTTCAAAGAGGGTGTCCCAGTCTTCCTGTTTTTTCGGGGGAAAAAATTCCAGGCTGAAAATCGGTTCTTTCCTGGTTTCGAGTATCTCCTTGACAAGCATCCGCGTAATGTTTTGAGCTGGTTGAGAATTAAAGGGCCCATTTCAAATTGACCTGAATATACTAAACTATGAATTGCGTAACTTAAAGAAATTCACAGGACAACCGCCAACCCCCTAGTATGCGGTATTTCCTTTCGTCCTATCCTGCTGCGCGCCTTCTCGCATGCGCCATTTGCGGCATCATCGCCGCCCTGTTTTCCCCTTTTCCTCCATTTGCATGGCTTGTCACATGCTTGATCACAGGCATCCTGCTCACGGTCAAGTTCATCGTTGATGCGCGACGATATCCTGATGGGCGTCTGTCGACGATTTCAGTATTGTGCTACCTTGGCGTCGTGTTAAGCGCCTTTGCTGTTCATGCTTCCTCGGCTTTCAGGTTTGTCCCTTCGCCCTCGCTGCTGTCATGGGTCGGCCATGACGTGATTCTGTCCGGTGAAGTTGACGGCCGCCCGGTGAGCAGCGCTGCAGGGTCCAGTATGCAACTGCATGTAAAGGAGGTATTCGAGGCGGGCAGGACCACGCGGGTAGACGACCGGGCGAACGTTGTCGTCAGGGTGCCTGCTTCCGGCAAATTCGAGTTGCTGGATGGGGATTATGTCAGGGTGAAGGGGCGTCTCGGCCTGATTGCCGGTGCGGCAAACCGGGGTGAGTATGACCCGCGTTTGCAGAACCGCTTCAGGAGGATTCATGTCCAGCTCTTTTGTGCCGGCCCATGGCGCATGCTCAGGGAAGCTCCACTGCGTGGATTCTCACCGCTTCGCGCCATTGTGAATCCTGTACGCAGCTACCTTGCCGGCAGCATCGATCAAAGATTTCCTGCAGGCAGGGAGCGGCAGTTCGTCAAAAGCATGATCCTCGGAGAACGGGACATGTTGCCGGAAGAGCTCTACGATGCCTTCAGGCGCACCGGTACGGCACATGTTATTGCTGTTTCCGGCCTGCACGTTGCGCTCCTGGCCTACGCTGTGAATCTTTGCCTGCAGCGTCTCAAAGTCACGACTGTGGGCAGATGGATTTCGATGGCCATCATGATTTCGGTGATAGCTCTTTACAGCTTTGTAACAGGCAACGCCCCTTCGATTCAACGGGCAGCCATCATGTCGGGGATGATGATCGCCGGTAGCGTGCTCGGCCGGAAAAGTTTCCCGATCAACTCCCTGGCGGCATCGGACCTTGTCATTCTCCTGCTCGATCCTCTCGATCTCTTAAATCCGGGGTTCGTGATGACCAATGGTGCTGTAATGGGTATTCTTATCATTCATGGACGTTTGTCAGGGCTTGTGCCTGAAGGCAAAAAGCTTTTTCAGAGAGTTATGCACCTGGCATGGGCAAGCTTCAGCGTCAGCATATCGGCGATGATCGGGGTCAGTCCGATCATCGCCTTCTACTTTGGCACCTTTTCACCTTCGGGTATTTTGGCAAACCTGCCGGTTGTGCTTTTTTCGAACCTTGCCATGTATGGCTCGCTTCCGCTCTTCTTTTTTCACGGTTTTGCCGGTCAGCTCGCTTCGATTTTCGGCATGAGCGCCTGGTTTTTTGCTCGGCTGACACTGTTCTTCACGCTGCTTTTCAGTCGTATGCCGTTAGCCAGCGTCGAGGTCCGTCCCGACCTTTTCGATGTCGTTGTTTTTTATGCAGCGCTTGCTGTTTTTTTTCATGCGCTCATAAAGAAGGGGTGGGGACGCGCAGCGATCGCTGTGCTTTGTGGTGTGAACCTTCTCTTCTGGCATGAACTGTCAAGGCCGACATCAAAGCCCCCCGGGATCGTGACGGTCAATCTTGGCAGGGAGCTGGGAGTGCTCTTTTCGTCAGGCAGCGAATCAGTTCTTGTCGATGCGGGGCGGCGGACGGGTACCTGGGAGCGGGTTCGACGACAGGCAGATGCCTGGGGCATTGCTGCGCCAGTTGCTGCCGTTGGCCTCTTCTCTCCCGATTCGGTGATCATGTCGTTGCCTGTATCACATCGTATCGATGCTTCCGGAAGGCTCGCCCTTCGATCGATCGTCATCACACGGCTCGAAGACAAGGTACTCCGGATTGACAGCAAAAGACGATCGATGCTATTCGTATCAGGTATGGCTCGCCTGATGAGGACACGGGGAGAGGGGGCTGATGTGATGCTCTGGGTCTATCGGTTTACCGGCAAGCAGTGGCGGGAGCTGGAAGCATGGATTTCCGTCGCAAAGCCGCGCAGGATGCTTCTCGTTCCTGGGCCCTTCATGCCGGCCGCTCAGCGTGCGCTGCTCGCCCGGTTTGCTTCAGGCCGGCAAGGTGTGGAGATCCGCTCGAAAAGTGCCCAGACTGCCTGGCCCTGAAAGGACAGCAGCACATGAAAAATTACTGGTTTTGCCTGCTGAAAAGGTCGTTGGCGGTCAGCGTATCGATGATTTTGATGACTTCAGGTGAAATCCCGGTAGGATTGATTTTTCTGATAACTGCGGCGATAGTGGCAATTTTGCCTTCGATGGGCAGGAATTTGTTGACTACGACGACGTTGTTTTCACGGACCCGGCAATCTCCTCCGACGAAACTGCCTTTTTCGTATCTGAGCTTGTGGCCGATTGATGTGATAGCTGCTTCGAGAAGCTCGAGCTGTTTCTGTTTTTTCATGCCCGGATCATTCGGTTATCCTCAAGTCAAACCATTATTCATCAGGTATTTGAGTACCGGAGCCACATGCAGCGCCTGGATCATGCCTCCTTCGAGGGCGATGGTGCGTAGCTGGTCGAGCGGTACCGAGTGGACCGTGATCTCCTCGGTAGGGTCGAGCGTTTGAGTTGCTGACTGCACGACACCATCTGCGAGGAAGGAGTATGATATGTTGTTCTGGGTTGCCGGATTCGGGCTCAGCTGCATCCAGAGTGACCATATACCCCCGCTGTAGCCGGTTTCCTCGAGCAGCTCCCGTTTGGCAGCATCCATGAGCGACTCATCACCTTCGTGAACACCTGCCGGCAGTTCATATGATACCTGGCCGAGTCCATGCCGGTACTGACGGATAAGCACAGCCTCCCGGTCGGCAGTCAAAGCGAGCACATTCACCCATGCAGGGAACTCCTGCACGTAATAATCGTCGATCGTCCGACCGCTGGCGAGCCTGACTTTGTCCTGGCGCATTGTAAGCCAGGGTCTTTGGTGAAGGTATTCTGTGTCCAGGGTTTCCCAGTGTCCGGGATCGTTGGTCATATGCGTACTCATCCCCGCATCCTTGGGTCGAGGGCGTCCCGGACGCCGTCTCCGATCAGGTTGAAGCAGACCACGGTAGAGAGTATGGCGATGCCGGGAAAGGTAGATATCCACCAGTGGTTCAGGAGGCTGTCCCTTCCTTCATTGATTATGTTACCCCAGCTCGGCGTCGGAGGCTGTACACCGAGACCGAGAAAGGAGAGGCCGGCCTCAGTGAGGATGATGCTGCCGATCCTCAGGGTCGCAGCCACAATTACCGGGGTCAGTGCATTGGGCACCAGGTGACGGAATATGATCCTCAGGTTGGACAGACCGAGCGATTTTGCCGCCAGGATGAACTCCTGTTCCTTGAGTGAGAGCACCTGGCCGCGGACGATGCGAGCCACGCCCATCCAGCCCGTGAACGACAGGGTGATGACGATCAGGTAGATGGAGTTGCCGAACGTGGCTATGATGATCAGGATGAGGAACAGAGCCGGAAATGCGATCAGAACGTCCACGATCCGCATGAGGATATTGTCTACCCAGCCCCCGAAAAATCCTGACGATACCCCGATGACCGTCCCGAGCGTGACCGAAATGAGCACGACAAGAAAGCCGATTGAAAGTGAGATCCTGGAGCCGTAGATCACGCGACTGAAGATGTCTCGGCCGTACTGGTCGGTACCGAGCACGAAGCTTCGTGAAATTACAAAACCGGGCTTCCTGTCACCCGTTACATTCGCGTTTCCGGAAAGGTTCTTAAGTTCGGCAATTGTGATGCTTTTTTCCCTGATGCCTTGCCGGAACATTACGTTGTTTCCCTCTACGCGGTAGCTGTTGACGAATTTCAGCGAATAGTCGTGGTTTCTGTATTTTAGTTTCTGGCTGTCGACGATCAGGGCATTGGTCAGCCGTGATGCATTGTCTGATCCTGTCCTGAGGGGGATTGTCACCGACCGGCGCTGATTGAGTACAAGTGCATCCAGACGGGTGAACGGCGGCTGATAGGCGGTAACGAGGAAATCCTGCTGGTCGTATGGGTTGAAAGGAGCAAGGAACGGGGCCAGGAATGCGACCGAATAGAGTACGAAGATAACCACGGATGCCACCACCGAGATGCTGTTGCGCTTGAACGAACGCATGCCGAGCTGCCAGAGGCTGAGTTCACCTGCCTCAGGAGCTTCCTTTTCGGACAGGGCCTTCCGGCATGAACGCACCGATTGTCCTGAAAGCAGGGCAGGAACGAGCGCGATGAATATGGCTGCGATCCAGAACTCGAGCATTTCGGATGAGAAGATCTGCTGGAAATTATCTGGAGAGATGGCCAGAAGTGTCAGTCCGGTAACCATTGACCTTACGCTGATCACGAAGAGGTCGAAACGCAGGGCCAGAAGCAGCAGGAATGCCGAAAAAGCCAGCAGGTAAAATAGTCCCGGACCGGTTTTGCCTGCACGAAGCAGCCCTATGCCGGGCACTATACGATACAGGGTGGGAATCTTTCGTTCGTTCGGTTGTTTCACTGGAATAGGGAATAGTGATCCTGGTGGTATTTCTATTCAGGGCACCTTTTAAAAAACGATACTGGCGGCTCGAAAACAAACCCGAGCCCATAAAAAAAGCTGCCTTTCCGGGGAAAGGCAGCTTTGAGTTCATGCTGCGTCGCGGCTGCCGGAAAATCAGGCTTCTGTAACAGCCTCTTCCGTTGTGCCTTCAGCTTCCTTTCTTGGGGCAATGATCGAAACAACCGGAGCATCGGCTTCGCCGATAACTACGATTCTGCCCTGAAGCGAACCGAGATCGAGATCGCTGATGTGCAGGGTCTGGCCGAGTCCGAGGTTGGAGATTTCCACGGTGATGTGCTCAGGGATGTCCTGAGGTTTGCCCTTTACGGTAAGTGTGTGCGCGTTGATCTGAATTTTTCCGCCGCCAAACTTTACGCCGGGGCATTCGCCCTCGACATGGACCGGAACCTCCATTTCGACCACTTCTTCAGCTGAGAACAGCTGGAAATCGGCATGGATGACCTTGTCGGACACTGGATCGAACTGAAGATCCTTGATGAATGAAAGCATGCTCTTTCCATCAGGGTACTGAAGGTCGATCAGGTGAGATTCTGACGAGTGAACGAGTTTTTCCAGGGTTATCTGGTCGACACTGATGCTGATGGTCTCTTCACCTTTATGGTAGACGACTGCGGGTACCTGTCCGTTGCGGCGGATTTTTGCCGCATCTCTTTTCTTGATTTCGCGGGGAGTTACAGACAATGCTCTTGTTTCCATACTATTCCTCTATCTCTTTTAACTGTTAACGCTTATAATTAATGATGATTGGTAATCTTGTAAGTGATGTTCTTGCTGTCGAACAGGTAGCTGACCGAATCGCCGTCATAGATTCTCTTGATGGCTTCGCCGAGCAGGTTGCTGATGGTGACGATCTCGATTTTCGAGGAGTACTCGTGTTCGGTTACCAGCGAATCGGTGACGATGACCTTTTCGAGCACGGAACTGTTGATGCGCTCAATGGCTGGTCCGGAAAGGATCGGATGGGTGGCCGCCGCGTAAATTTTCAGACCGCCGGCCTCCTTGATGGCTTTTGCTGCGTTTACCAGCGTGCCGGCCGTGTCGATCATGTCGTCAACGAGCAGCACGTTTTTTCCGCGGACGTCGCCGATGATGTTCATGACTTCGGCCACATTGGCTCTCGGGCGGCGCTTGTCAACGATTACAAGGTCGGTGCCGAGTTCAGCTGCAAATTTTCTTGCCAGTTTGACGCCGCCTACATCTGGAGATGCCACGAGGAGGTTGTCGGCGATATCCATGTTCTTGACATGGTCGATCAGTACAACGCTGGAGTACAGGTGGTCGAACGGAATATCGAAAAAGCCCTGGATCTGCGGTGCGTGAAGGTCCATTGTAAGGATCCTGTCAGCTCCGGCCTGTGTCAGGAGGTTGGCTACCAGCTTGGCTGTGATGGCCACGCGGGGTTTGTCTTTCCTGTCCTGCCTTGCATAACCGTAATAGGGCATGACGGCGGTGATTCTTGCTGCTGAAGAGCGCTTTGCAGCGTCGATCATGATCAGCAGTTCCATCAGGTTGTCTGCAGGCGGATTGGTGGACTGAATGATGAACAGATCCGAGCCCCTGATAGACTCGAAATAGTTCACCGAAATCTCACCGTCGGAGAAGTTTTCAACCTTTGCATCGCAAAGAGGCATGCCGAGGTACTCGGCAATTTTTTCTGCGAGTCCCGGGTTACTGCGTCCCGCGAAAATTTTGATAGGTGTTTCCATCGCTAACTGCTTTTTCTGATGAAACGAATTATATTACGCCTGCATCTTCGCTTACCGGTTATTGAAATCCACTGTTGGTTCCGGCTCGGTAAAGGATTTCAAATATAGTAAAACGGAATTAATTTGTTAAGTATATAAGTAAATTTTCTGGCCACCATTGTCAGTCAGCACCATCATGAACATTGCGGACATTAAAGCCTTTCTCGGGCGCTATTTCGATCCTGTAGAGCTTGTCGGATCCGGTGAAGCCGAGATTACCGGCCCGGCAAAGATCGAAGAGGCCGGCGTTGGACAGGTCAGTTTCGTCGCCAACGAAAAATATTACCGTTTCATTGAGGAGACCGGCGCCTCGCTGTTGATCGTGAATCTTGATGCCCCGGTGGGCGATGGTTCAGATGACAGGAGTTTCCTGAAAGTCAAGGATCCCTATACCGCTTTCGTGTTCATTCTCAAGCAGTTTGCCGTCTCCCGACAGGTCGCTGCTCCTGGTAAGGCAGCAACCGCCCTGGTGGCGCCCTCAGCCCGACTGGGCAGCAACTTATCCATCGGCGAGCATGTCGTCATCGGTGAGCGCTGTGTCATCGGCGACGATACGGTGATCGGCCCTAACACGGTTCTGATGCACGATGTGACTGTCGGAAGCGGTTGCATGCTGTTTCCGCTGGTCACCATCTATGACGGTACCGAGATCGGTGATCGCGTCACTGTCCACAGCGGTACGGTCATTGGGGCTGACGGCTTCGGGTTTGCTCCCCAGAAGGACGGATCCTACATCAAGATTCCCCAGATGGGTACTGTGCAGATCGAGGACGATGTCGAAATTGGTGCAAATACCACGATCGACCGGGCTACTATGGGAAAGACCCTTATCGGCAAAGGGGCGAAAATCGATAACCTGGTCCAGATAGCACACAATTGCCAGATCGGGGGGGATACGGTAATCGCCTCTCAGGCAGGCATCTCCGGTAGCGTGAAAATCGGCCGTCAATGCCTTATCGGCGGTCAGGCAGGATTTGCCGGTCATCTTGAAATTGCCGACAGGACCTCGGTCGCGGCGAAGGCGGGCATCTCCAAATCCTTCACCGAGCCAGGCCAGGCCATCCGCGGTGTTCCGGCCCAGCTCATGCGCGACCAATTCCGCCAGGAGGCTCAGGTGCGTGGAATCGGTCCCATGAAAGCCAGGCTTGAGGCGCTCGAAACGCAGCTCAAGGCGCTCCAGGATAGGCTTGACGGCTGACTTCGTCCAGGATTGCCGCGTAATTCTTCATGCAGTTCCCGCATCAGAAGATCAGGACTGGCCCAGAGAGCTGTTGAGGTTCCAGTTATAGGGGAGGTAGCTTATGCGGAGGCCCTCCCTGGCTGACTCGACCGCCAATCGGAGCTCTTCGTCAGCAAACCGCAGGATATAGTCGAGCACCTCTTCTTTCGACGAGCCGAAATCCCCTTCATACCACTGAAAGATCCTCGACAGGCTTATCTCTCCTTTTTTCTTGTCCAGCTCCAGCCCGCGACGGTTTATGAAGCTCCGCGCGGCGATGTCGAGCTGACGGTCGATCTTTTCGGCATCATAAAACTCTATCGGCGGGCATGAGCTCGACGCGCAGACCAGTGCGAAATGGATTCTCGGATCAAAGGTGCGTACGGCATACCGGAGTCGGGGGTCTCCCGAACTGAATGGCCTGACCGGAAACGCTGGATGAGGACGGTTTTTCCTCAGGATGCCGTGTTCGACGTCGTCAGGGGAGTAGAATGCCCCTCCGATCTCGTAGCCGATTCTTCCGAAAAAGTTGACAATTTCAAGTACCGAACGGCTGATATCCAGGGCGATGACGCCGTGGATGATCAGTATGTTGTAGATGTTGATCCAGAATGCTTTACGTTCATCATCACTTTTCAGACCTCCCGGGTCAAATCCCTGCAGCTCCCTGGCCAGATGCTGATACTCCCGGAAGCTTCCGGAGCGCTTCATGGCCGTGTAGTCCACCCTGCCAAGCTTTGTATCGAAAAAGGCACCCTGAAGCCTTCCAAGCATCTTTTTCAGCCGTACGTCGATTTTCTCCGGTGATTCGGATGTGCCACCGGTTGGGCTGTTGAGTGTGAGTTGGAGCGGTATCAGCCTTTGTAGCCACTGCATCAGTGAAAGTTCGGTGTCCGGCGTCTCCGCAGGGGCTTTACCTGCGAGCAGTGCCCCGACGGCATTGATGTACCCGATATGGCTGAAGGCCTGGGGGAAGTTGCCGAGCATTTCATTTCGACCCGGGGCGTACTCTTCAGCAAACAGGCCAAGATCGTTGGCGGCCAACATTGTCCTGCCGAGCAATATTTCGGCTTCCTCGATCCTGCCGGAGAGGGCAAGGCACTCGATCAGCCAGAAATTGCACAGAACGAACCCACCCTCCTCGCCTTCGAGTCCATCATCGGCAATGTATCGCCTGACGAAACCGTTCTGCAGAAGCCGGGACCTGCAGGCTTCGATTGTGCCCTGAATGCGGCTGTCAGATACCGGCAGGAAGTTGACCAGAGGGAGCAGCAGCAGGCTGGCGTCCAGAAGATCAGTATCATAGCGCTGCACGAAAGAGTTTCTTTCGCGGCTGAACCCACGGGAAAGCACCTCATCCCTGATGATTTCACGTTCCTTTGACCAGCGTGCAAGGGGGGCGTCAAACCCGAACCTTCCAGCGATGGTAATGCCCCGGTCAAGGGCCACCCAGCACATGACTTTCGAATAGACGAAGTGGTATGGGCCGTTGCGAACCTCCCAGATGCCGTCATCCGGCTTGCGCCAGTTTTCGATGGCCATTTCACAAATGTCCCTGAAAAATGGCCAGAGCTCTTCGTCGATCTTGCCCGCATAATCCGAAAGTCTCAGGGCCGCATCCATTACTTCGCCGTAAATGTCCCACTGGTTCTGGCCTCCGGCGCCGTTGCCGATCCTTACCGGCCTGGAGTTCCTGTACCCGGCCAGATGCGTCAGGCTTTTCTCTTCGAGTGCCTGCTGGCCGTGAATGGAGTACATGATTTGCAGGTTCCTGCTTCCGTTATTCCTGTAGATGTCGTGCAGCCAACGGATGAAGCTGTCAGCCTCGCTGACGTGGCCGAGCGCAAAGAGCGCCTTGAGCGTAAAGGAGGCATCCCGCAACCAGGTGTACCGGTAGTCCCAGTTCCGCTCGCCCCCGATGGCTTCCGGCAGCGATGTCGTCACTGCTGCAGCAATTGCTCCTGTAGGCTGGAACGTGAGCAACTTGAGGGCAAGCAGGGAGCGGTGGATAAGGGGTGTAAACTCTCCAAGCCATGAGCAGCGCTCCCCGATGCAGAAGTGCAGCCACTCCTCCCAGTATTTTTTTGTCGTGTCGAAAGGGCAGGAGAGCTTCTCCTCAGGATTGAAGGGCGGAAGCACAAGGTCGAAATGGGCTGATTCGCCCTGATGCAGGGTGAACGTCAGGGTGATGGTATCGCTTCCGACCCCTTCGGTACGGTATGCAGGAACCGAGAGCAGGAGGTATAGTGTGGGATCGTTGACGGTCACCAGAAAACGACCATTCTCCTCTATTATCGTTGGTATCTGTATGCCGTAGCCGGATCGGGGCGCAAGTGTAAGGATGAACTCAATGCTGCCGCTGTCAACCCTGAGGCATCGGTGTATTCCCTGGGGCCGTTGAGGCAGCCTGGTGTTTTCGACAGGCATGAAATCGTAAAGTGTCGCCTGTCCGCACGCTGTCGTAAAGGAGCATGAGAGAATGTTGGTATCCGGTACGTATTCACGGCTCGACGTGAATCTTTCGGAAGGGCGGAGACTGAAAAAGCCCCCCTTGTTCTCATCGAGAAGTGAAGCGAATACTGTAGGAGAATCAAACCAGGGGAGTGAACAGTAATCAATCGATCCGTCGTTGGAGACAAGGGCTGCCGAGCGCATGTCTCCGATAAGTCCATAATCCGAGATTTTCCGGTACATGGTTTCGAGCGGCTGTCTACATTAAGGTTTCTGTAACACAAACATGAGCTTGTTCATCAATAACAATCCAGATTGCGGAATCGCTCCGCAGTCCTTCGGTTCGGGATGTTATTTATCAGGAGGGAAGGATATGGGAATGGCCGGCGACGCTCGATCTCTTATGATACTTCCGGTGTCTCGATCTTCAGAATGGCCGCTACTTTCTGCAGAAACTCCTTGAGCCTGAGCGGTTTGTAGAGGCAATCGGTCATGCCGCTCTGTTTTGCCGTATTCAAAGAAGCATTATCCATGTTGCCGCTCATACCGAGTATCGGAATGTTGCTGTAGGTGCTTATTTCTGATCGGATACGTCTCGTGGTCTCAAAACCGTCAAGAACCGGCATGTTTATATCCATGATCAACAGGTCGCATTTGTTCGTTTTCAACTTGTCCAGCGCATCCTGCCCGTTTGATGCCTCAAGAATCGTCAAGCCGAGCCGGGTGAGCATCGCCCTGATGAGCTTGCGGTTGAAATCAAGATCGTCGACGACAAGGACTGTCTTGCCGGTAAGCGATTCCCGGAGTGTATCGCGGGCTGTCTGGAGCGACATCTTCAACGTGTGCAACAGTGCCAGTCGCGCCGGTGGCATTGAGATCCAGGCGTCCACGCCGGAGGTTTCCCCCAGTGTTTGCCAGGGCACAGGATGCTTCGAGGCACTATAGGCGATAACAGGAACCTCCTTGCCGGCATCCTTGATTTTTTGAGCCAGCTCGACTGCGTTGAGTGACGGGAGGCTGACGTCGGCGAGCAGGAGGTCGTATCGGCTTGAATTGATCATACCCAAGGCCCTTGTCCCATCAGAAGCTTCATCGGTTTCGATGCCAAATGGAGTAAGCTGGTATCTGATCATCTCAAGGCTATCAGTGGATGTTCCTGCCAGAAGCAGCTTTTTTCCGGAAAAAACAGGCTTGTATTCGGCATAAAGTCTGGCTTCGAAGTCATCGATCAGGGATTTATCGAGTACCGGGAAGCTCAGGACAAATTCTGTAAACCTGCCTTTCTCGGAATTGCATATGATCTCACCACCGAAAGAGCGCATGATCCGTCTGCAAAAAGCAAGGCCAAGGCCGGTTCCCCCAATTTTTCCAGAAGTGAAAAAAGGGTTGAAAATTTTATGGAGGTTCTCCGATGAAATGCCGGGGCCGTTATCTTTGATAAAAATCCTGTTAAAGTCTTTTCCCTGCTTCAATCGGATATTGAGGATCCCGCCGGATAACGGCTGGAGAAAATAAAGTGCGTTCACCAAAAGGTTATAGATCACCAGAACGTAACTATTCTCATCTCCCCGGAAGATAAAGTCGTCATGCGAATCGAAATTTACCATCAGGCGCTCCTGCTCGGAAACATAGCTGTATTCGTTGATCGCCTTGCTGGTGGCGGCTGCAGCGGAGAGATAGCTGAACTCCTCCCTTGAAATATCGTCGTTTCTGAAATTCCCAAGGGTAATGTCGATGACATGCAAACCCCTGTTGAGGGACATCTGTGCCTCGACTACCTGACGACTGATGGTTTCGAATACAGGTGCAACAGCGCCGGCGGAACTGCTCGATTGCAGATCCTGCAGGATTTTGTCGAGATTGTGGCGTATCTGCCCGAGAGGGTTGCGCATCTCATGTGCGATGCTGCCCGCAAGTGCCTGAAGAGCCAGGTATTTCTCTTCGGATTTCCGTTTCTGCTCGTTTTTCATGCTTTGCCTGTTGCTGAAACTGAACGCAGACCCTGCAATTATTGAAAATAAAATTACAATCGAGTAGTGTGGGATGTTGAAGGTCGGGTGGAGCTGGAGGTCAGGGTTTGCTATCTTACAGAACAGGACAGCTCCGAGAACTCCCAGGCAGAGATCGAAAAGAAACATGACCACGTTCGGGACAAACATGATCAGAATGAACACCATGCAGATTTCCGAGTCCAACCATAGATCAGGAAAGTTGTTCATGATCAGGTTGACTGAAAAGATGAATGGCAGCGAAAAGGTAATGGCTAAATGCCAGTGAATAGGGAAATATGGCTGTAAGGCCGCCGGGAGTCGTGACTTGAGCAAAAGGCTCAGGCATAGCAGCGATGCTGTAAGCCGAAGGGTGAGGTTCTCGTAAGGGAGTGGGAACCAATACCTGTAGAGGAAATAAAAGAGAACATGGCCGGGCGCGCCAAGCAGCCCGGCCGCCAAAGTGTTCGACCGCGATATTACTGTACCTGCGTTGATGAATTCTCTTAATTGAGATGGGGTCTTCACGGTGAATCTCCAATTAATTTGTCGACGCATTCGCCGTTCACCCGGAAACAGTTCTGGATAGAGGCTTCCCGGCGATAGTCGCCTGGGGCCCTAAAACCGTTATTGTTTCTGGGTTCAGGATCTTTTTTGTCGAGCCAGAGATGATGCCGGGAAGATCAGTTCTATAATCTCTTGGCAAGATACAGACACACGAATCCCACTTTTGGTTACTCCTTAATGGAAAAATAAGGAACGGAAATCTGTTCCCCAAAATCGAAGAGCGCTACATGCAAAGAATTTAAAGGGCTGAGGGATTGGAAACACGGCAGTTGACGGTTGATCGAACAGGGTTAAGGTTTTCGATGCCGCAGATATCAGCTTTGAGCAAGGGGAGAAAGTGATCGGGCACCTTGTCCCGTTGATCTTCCGGAACCTCGTTACGCTATTTAGAGGCGCCGTTCACAACAGGCTTATTTTCCGGATAATACCATATCGGATGAGTTATGGCAAATGCACCGGGCAGGGTTTAGTCGGGTACCGCGAACAGGAATTCTGCATCTGTTGCTGAATTATTCATGTCATGGCATAATGTAGAATACACGCCATTGAGCACACATATAAACCCTGAGTGGTGTGGTGAACCTCGGGCGTGAATTGCCTCTCATAATGCAACCGGAGGGTCGTTCTTCAGCATGACCGCGACTTTCTGCAGGAATTCCTTTAGCTTGACCGGTTTGATGAGGCAGTCGTTCATTCCGCTCTGCTTTGCCATTTTCAATGAAGCATTATCCAGATTACCGCTCAGGCCAAGTATCGGAATGTTGCGGTAAGCGCTTAATCCAGACCGGATCCGCCTTGAAGCCTCAAAACCGTCAAGGACAGGCATTCTCATATCCATGATCAACAGGTCGCACTGGTGATTTTTAAGAATGTCCAGCGCGGCTTGACCGTCTGATGCCTCAAGTATCGTTACTCCAAGTTTATTGAGCATCGACTTGATGACCCTGCGATTGAAATCCAGGTCGTCGACAACAAGCACTGTTTTTCCGTCAAGCGATTCCTTGAGTGTTTCCCTTGCCGTCTGGAGAGAAGTCTTCAATGCGTACAGCAGTTCCGAAAGTGCCGGCGGCATTGAAATCCATGTGTCGATGCCGGAGGTTTCAGCCAGTTTTTTCCCGGGTACAGGATGTTTCGAGGAGGTATATGCGACCACAGGAATTTCCTTGCCGTTTTCCTTGATTTTTTGAGCCAGCTCTGCGGCATTGAGGAATGGGAGGTCGATGTCGGCGAGCAGGAGATCATATCGGCTTGAAACGATCATGTTCAAAGCCTGGGCTCCATCTGAAGCCACATTCGTTCCAAAACCAAATGGTGAAAGCTGGCGTCGGATCATCGCAAGGCTTTCGGGGGAGGTACCGGCGATCAGAAGTCTTTTTCCGGAAAAAATAGGCTTGTATTCATCGTGCAGTTTCGTTTCGTAGTCATCTATCAGGGCTTTGTCGAGCACCGGGAAGCTCAGGAAAAATTCCGTAAACTTTCCTTTTTCAGAATTACAGAGGATATCTCCTCCAAAAGAGCGCATGATCCGTCTGCAGAACGCAAGGCCGAGACCGGTTCCTCCTTTTCTTCCTGATGTGAAAAACGGATCGAAGATTTTGGTGATGTGATCCGATGAAATGCCAGGGCCGTTATCTTTGACTATAATCCTGTTTACGGTTACACCCTGTTCCATACGGATATCGATGCGGCCATCTTGTGTTGTCTGGAGAAAATGGAGTGCGTTAACCAGCAGATTGTAGATCACCAGAATGTAACTGTTCTCGTCACCCCGGAACATAAAGTCGTCACTTGACTCGAGATGCACCATCTGGCGCTCATGTTCCGAAGCGTAACCGTATTCGTCGATCGCCTTTCTGGTGGTGGCCGCAGCTGAAAGGCAGGTGAAATCCTCCCTTGAGACATCATCGTTCCTGAAATTGCCGAGTGTCATGTCGATGACATGCAGGCCCCTGTTAAGGGCCATCTGTGCCTGGCCAACCCTTCGGTTGATGGTCTCGATGTTTTTTGCCGTGACCTTCGCAATAGTCTCAGAATTACTTTGAGGTAGTTCCTGAAGTATCTCGTCAAGATTGTGACGTATCTGCCCGAGGGGATTGCGCATTTCATGAGCAATGCCACCGGCCAGAGCCTGCAAGGCCAGGTTTTTCTCTTCGGCTTTCTGTCGTTCCTCATTTTTCATGCTTTGCCAGTTGCTGAAGCTGAAAGCATATCCTACAAATATTGAAAAAACGAAAACGATCGAGTAAAGCGGAATGTTGAACGTCGGGTGAAGCTGAAGGTGCGGGTTTGAAATCATGCAGAACAATATTGCACAAAGAACCCCTATACAGAGATCAAAAAAAAACATTACCCAGTGTGGCACAAACATGATCAGCACGAACACCATGAAAATTTCCCAGTACAGCCAGAGTTCATGAAAGTTGTTCATGATCAGGTTGACCGTGAAAATGAAGGGCAGTACAAAGATCATGGACACGTGCCAGTAGAAAGGAAAATATAGCTGCAAGGTGGCTGGCAGTCGCGACTTGAACAATGCGCTCAGGCATAGCAGGGCGGCGATCAGGCGAAGCGCAAGACTTTCATACGGGAGATGGAATCCGTACCTGAACAGGAAGTAAAACAAAAAATGGGCGGGCGTGCCAAAAAGAGCAACAGCAATCGTATTGGAACGCGCGATGACGGTCCCATCCTTGATGAATTCCCGTAAATGAGAAATGACCTTCAAGGTGAATCTCCGATTACTTTGTCGACGCATTCGAAGGCGGCTCTGAAACAAGCCTCGATCGAGGCGCCGCGGCGATAATCGCCTGTAGTTGCAAATCCATCAAAATGCCCGAGTTCCCGATCGATTTTTTCAAGCAGAAGGTGATGCCGGGAAGAGTATGCGCACAAACCTTCGGATAGATATCTGTAAACAAAAGCTTCTCTCGGGTTTCCCTCTATGGAGAAATAAGGAGCTGCGATCTGTTCACCAAGACTGACAACCTCTTCAGGCAAGGACTGCGCAGAAATAACCGATCTCGATACCTTTCCACTGAATGTATAGCGCACCATGTCAAGGTCATTGATGCCATACGCGCCAGCGTTGCTCAGAGCAAAAGTGCGATCGAACACCATTGCCCGCCGGTTTTTTCGAAACACTTCATTTCGATATTTCACAATGGCCACCGCGACCGGGTAATAGCGTATCTGACGGAGCAGGGCCGAAGCTTCGGGAACACTTTTTTCGATAACTGCTGCAAGGCGGTGTGCAGGCAGGGCTGATATGACCCTGTCATAGCATGAAATATCCGTTTTGCCGTTGTGGACATATTCGATCCTGACCAGGCCCTTGCCCGGTTCGTTCAATATTGAGGTCACCCGGTGATCTTCGAGAATTCTGGGCGAGCCCGGCCCCTGCTTAATCCGGAACGTATTGAGCACACCATGCATGCCAGGCTTCAATTGCTCATAGCTGTCAAGTGCGAGAGCTAGGTTTGATCCGAAATTTCCAGGATAGCATTCATCGGGTTCTGCGCCGTTCATCCTGATGGTAACCGGCCTCACAACATGATTTACACAGCGCCCAGTCAGGTAGTCGGCAAGTGTAAGGTGGTCAAAGCGGTCGGCCAGATTCCTGAAATAGTCGCTTCCGAGTACTCCCTCACGTCGATCATCCAGTATCGCTTTTACATGGGGATAGAGTTTGATAACTCCATCAACACCACACAGACTCATTATCTTGAGCATGTTGAAGTGTTTGGCGCCCTCCTTGCTGAGACCTATGACACGACCATTAACCAGCTGCGAAGTGTTGATGCCAAAGTACTCAAATTCGGGATTGCCGTTAGCCTTGACGAAATCACGGAAGAGATTGTAATGTCTTCCTACGTTTTTGCCACCGAAATCTACCCAACGGTCGAGCAGTTGTTCGCTGCCGATCCTTCCACCAATCTTTTCCTCAGATTCATAGAGATCGATTTCAAGATTGTGTTGCCTGAGGAAGTAGGCAGAGGCAATACCTGAGATCCCTCCCCCGATGATTGCGACACGCATCAGTTTGCCGGCTCCGTTTCAAGAAACTTATTGACTTTTGTTTCGAAATGAGCTTTGGTTCTCGACTCGATTTTTACCAGTCGTTCATTAAGCTGTTTCTGGCGTTGAGTGCTCAGGCACGCAAACGTAGTTATTGTTGAATCAGCACATACCCGTCCCCACTGTATCATCTGAATAAAGAAAGATGCATTCTTGTCTTCGCTGCTTTCATTTGCGCTGAAACTACTGTATGCCCGGATTAAAATGGGTTCATTTCTCTCAATAAAGCTGAAGAAATTGGTGCTATAGTTCAACAGCACAAGTTTCCCCTCGGAAGGCAGGCCCTGAATATGAGAACATGCTATGCCGGCCTGTCTGAGAGCTTCGCTTATGAGCAGACCCTGAACATGTTCTGAAGGGTGGTCGAAAGTCAGTTCAGTCGTTTCACGAAACATGTTGAAATAGTGAACCCATCCGGTAGAGAACGGTTCTGATATCAGTATGTTGGCATCGCTGGTTTTATGCACCAGACTTTTCTCAATGGGCGGAGGCATTTTATCACCATTTCTTAGGGCAAGCGGGCTTTTCAGCAGGCTTTTCAAGTCGAGCGGCAGCTTTCGCATCAGGGTGGCAGCTGTCTCGGTATCGAATGGTGCTTCGTCAATTGACGAAGGAAGGGAAATCGCGCGAACCTTTGCATCAATTTCAGGGTGAGCAGAGCTGAAATCCGGAGAGATATACAGTTTGCAGGAATCGCCGAGAAGCAGGAGGAAACGGACAGCCTCGTCGACTGATTCAACAGTAACTATCTGCAATGCGTCGGCCGTCAAAGGTGGACTATCACCTTCGAACAGCAAAGTGTATGGGGGCATGCCGGGATTGAGGATATGTTCTTCCTCCGTATTTCCCTGGCGGTTGTTCGTTTTCTGCATCGTACTGAGTGCGCTTATGGGGGTAGAACAATCTCCAGATTCGAGAGTTTGTTTCAGCAAGTTTGTATATGCTTATCCTCAGGGTCACTCACGGTTTCTATCGCTTTGAAGTCGATATAAAAAAACCGGATATACGTAGTCGCTATCCGTCTGTTAAGGCATAACTTATTATCATATATACTCAATTTGCCGAATAATAACCAGCTTTTCTTTATCTCGACTTTTGATGATATACACTTTTTTCAATACCTCGACACTAATCGCCTGACATCGCTGTCGTTACTTCCAAGAGGTCAGATCTTGTACTGCAGATGATGGGCGATATATTTATAAATAGAAATAGTTTACTCTTGGTGATGAGTCTTGTGCGAAGGGTGAGGTAATGGGCGTGATTCTATATTTCAGCCAATGCGAAAGGCTTCCAGGTTCCCTTGACAGCTCAGCGGGATTGCAGGGAGAAAGAGATCAAATGGCAGATGCTCTTTCTCCCTGCAGCGTCATCGGCTCAGGAGAGGTTTCTTGGTACTTGTGATGAATGGTGGTGGACGATCGGTTTTTCGTTGGACAGATCGACGGCGAAGGTGAACCGGGAAGGGAAGGTCAGGAGAAGCTGGTCGACCTCGAACTCGAATGCATAGATGCCGCTCAGCACCCATGCATTCCCACCCAGGAACTGTTTTTTCAGCGACTTGTCATACAGCCTGACCTGAAGCTTGTCCCTCGTGGCGAGCTGGTCGAAATACTGGCGGATGCCCTGTGTGGTGTTGACGGTGTGAGGTGAAAAGGTCGGGACAAGCACGGCGTTTTCATGATAGAGGCATTCGACCTCATCAATGGTGCCGGTGCAGATTCCAGATATCCATTGTGAAAGGACATCTTCGGCATTCTGGTAAAGCATGGCTGAACTCATGTTGTGTTGTTCAAGATTCTCTATGCACCCTTGGTCGGCAGACTTCGATGCCATAGCTGCTGCCTGAAAGAACCCTGTTCTGTCAATCTTCTCAAGCCATAGGGGCTGGAGAGATGGTGTCGACGGTGTGAAGGTAAGCATTTTTTCCCTTTCGGATGAAAGGCTTTGTACCGCTTTCCGCTTCATTACGGTACCCGGCCTTCATATGCACCGTTGTCGGCAGTTTGTTTCAGCCTCCTCGAAAAGAGTATTCCGGAAATGGCAATAAAAAAGCCTGTGCGTTTTGAGATGCACAGGCTTTTCAAGTATTACGGAACCGTGAACGTCAGATTTTCAGCTCGCCGGACTGGGCCTGACGTTTCAGGTTGTCATTTGCATAGATCAGCACCTCGACCCGGCGGTTCAGGCGGCGTCCGGACTCGCTTTCGTTGCTTGCCACGGGTCTGGTCTGGCCATAACCGACAGCGTTGAGGCGGTTTCCGGAAACGCCGTAGGTTCTCAGGAGCGATGCTACCGATTGGGCACGGCGTTCCGAAAGGATCTGGTTGTAACCCGCGCTGCCGACGGTGTCGGTATGTCCTTCGATGACAAGGTTGGTGTCTCTGTACTTGTTCAGGACTTTGGCAAGCCGTTCAATATTGGACTGGCTGTTTCCTGTGAGGGTCTCAGAACCGGTTGAGAAGAGCAGGCCGGTGTCGAAGACCACCCTGATGCCTTCACCTACCCGTTCTACTTTGGCTCCCTTGACTTCGTGCTTGATTTCATCGGCCTGCTTGTCCATATAGTTGCCTATCACGGCGCCTGCCGCGCCGCCGATCACGGCACCCAGGAGCATTCCTTTGGCCCAGCTTCCGGTAGTGCTGCCGATAATGCCGCCGACGATGCCGCCGGCAGCAGCTCCGTAGCCGGCGCCCTTCCCGGTATTCGTTGTTGATTCGCAGCCCGTTGAAAGGCCGGTTGTGGTAAGAACAAGGAATAGCGCTGTCGGCTTTGAAATTTTCTGGATCGTTGTCATCGCAGTCTGAGTTTAGGTTTTCATAATGCGGGCAGTCGTGAAACAATACTTATCAATAACTCTCGAAAACCGCTAAACCGTTCATTTTATCCCTTCTTACGGGATTATTTCCCCTGCCTGGCCGTATAGTGATGCTGCTGTTCAAAATTTTTTGGGATTATTCATCGTTGGATTGTGAGAGATCTGCGATATTCCCGAACCAACCATCATAGGTTCATGCTGCGCACGAAAAACGAATGGCTGCGGTATGTCGAATCAGGCCTGCCCCCTGAAGAACGATATTCCGAGCGTAACCGGGCAATAACAGCGAGATATGCCTCCTTGTATCTTGCACATCCGGACATGTTCAAATGGGCGGGGATGGCGTCGTTTGCATCAAGGCAGGTCGGCGTGGCGATCGTGATGGCCGAGATGCTGGTTGCCCCTGAACGTATGGGAATGGAAAATCCGCTCGCCGGCATGCACCGTTTAGCCGCACAACAGTTCATGCTGCAGGATCTCGAAGAAATGAGAAGAGGCAACAATAATATCTTCAGGGATATCGCCTGGGCTCATGCCGCCTATATCGAAGGAGGACTGCCCGAAGTCGAGAACTGCGCTGTCGGGACGGACCGCGGATTGCTGCTCGAAGGGTTCGTCTTGATCGATCGAGGTATGGGATTTCTTCGACAGAACGACGATACGGAGGTCGGTGCCCGGCTCATATGGGAAGGAAACATCTTACTCCTGCGCCATGAACAGACGACGGTCCTCCAGCCCATATTCGATACGCTCACCCCTGGAGGCCGTATCGTGGCGTCGTTCGGCAGCGAACTCGATTTTTCCTGCAAGCTGCCTTCCTTCCCGGAATTCAGGACCTCTTTTTCGTCCCATTACGGTTACCTGGAAACGCTGGCGGGACTGAAGAGCATCGCCGATCCACTGCATCGCTGGCAATGGGTCGAGTCGTGCGTTGTTCCTGCCTGGATGGCCGCCGACCGGGCCATGAGGGAAGGAACTGCGACCATGGAGCAACTGTTATCCATGGTGGCCGGTGAGCCAGGTCTGTTGCATCAGGTCTCCTCTTTCACAGGGGGGCTTTTACCAGGGTACCGATGACTGGTCTTTCCGGTTTATTTTGAAGTGCGGAGTGCCATGACAGGGTCGAGGTTGGCGGCTTTCCAGGCAGGGAAGATGCCGAACGAAACACCGATGGCCGAGCAGACGACCATTGCGACCATCATCCATATCCAGGGGAACATGAGCGGGAGGTTGAATTTCAGCGCGACAAGGTTTCCTGCGCTTGCGCCTACGGCGATGCCGATTACACCACCTCCGAGCGACAGGAAGAGGGCTTCGAGCAGGAACTGCTGCAGTATCGTGCGCCGTGGTGCCCCGATGGACATGCGTATGCCGATCTCCCGGGTCCGTTCGGTGACGCTGACCAGCATGATATTCATGATTCCAACCCCGGCAGTCAGGAGGGCCATGAAGCTGATGATGAAGGCTCCTGTGCCGACGATCTGCTGTATGCTTCGAAACGACTCGACCAGCGATTCGTTTGTCCTGATTTCGAAATCGTTCGGTGTCCTGACCGCAAGTCCCCTGGCCAGCCTCATTGCTCCGATGGCCTGGTCGATGGTCTCCTGATAGGTTTTCTGCGACAGGGCTTCGACTGTCACGGAGAGGCTGGACTTTTCGTTGATGTGCCCGAGATAATGGGTGATGGGGATGAGCACGAAGTTGTCCTGGCTTTGGCCGAATGCATCACCTTTTTTGCTGAACACACCTATGACCGTATAAACCTTGCCGTTCACCTTGATCTCCTTGCCGAGAGGGCTTTCTCCCTGCCGGAACAGGTATGAGGCCACGTCGCTTCCGAGTATCACAGTGTTCGAGGCATAGAGGAGGTCGTTGCCGTTGAGATTCCTTCCTGAAGTCACGTCGAAGCCGTTGGCCGAAGCGAAGTTTTCATCTCCTCCAGTCAGGGTGACGTCCGGGTTCGTGGCCAGGTTCAAGTATCGGGCCTGGGCGGCTGGGTTCATGATCATGAATCCGACGTTTTTTGCCTTCGAACCCATGAACTTGCGGAACAGCTGTGCCTGCTGCCAGGTGATATCCTTCCGGTTGGCGTACTTGTCCCGCTGATGACTGCCTCCGAACACCGTAGCCGGGTATTTCTGGATCTGGAATGTGTTGGCTCCGAGGCTCGACAAGCCGGTGGCGATCGAACGATCGACGGCATCGAGCGCGGTCATGACCGCGATGATCGAAAAGACGCCCACCGCCACGCCGAGCGTGGTCAGCGCCGATCTCAGCTTGTTGACCGCAAGCGACGTGGCGGCCTGAACAATTGTTTCCCTGAGCATCATTGCCATGGCTATTCGTACCTGAGTGAATCGGCTGGATCGAGTTTCGATGCCGTCACGGCCGGGGCAAGCCCGGAAACGATTCCCGTGGTCACCGATACGACCAGGCTCGCCAGGACGAGCAGCGGCGAGAATTTGACTGGGAAGTCCGGCAACAGGTTCTGGATGGCGAACGTTATCGAAAGTGCGGTTCCCAGTCCGATCAGACCGCCGATCAGGCAGATCATTACCGACTCGATGAGAAACTGCAGGAGGATGGTTCGGCGGCGTGCTCCGAGAGCCTTGCGCAGCCCGATCTCGCGGGTTCGCTCCTTTACACTGACAAACGTGATGTTCATGATACCTATCGCCCCGACGAACAGCGACATTCCGGTGATGAAAATACCCGCGACGGCAATGCCGTTCTTGATCGGGTCGAGCTGACTTTTGAACGCCTGCTGTTCATTGACACCGAAATCGTTCTCCTTGCCCGGAGAGATCCTCCTGATCCTGCGCATCAGCCCGGTCAGTTCCTCCTTTGCCTCGTTGATTTTCTTCTCGTCTTTGACCTTTACCCTGATGGTCACCATCGGTGTCGTGCCGTAGATCTTTTCGAATGCTCCGAGCGGCATGATCGCCTGGTTGTCGAAGCTGAACAGGCCGAGGAACTTGCCCTGTTTTTTGAAGACGCCCACGATGCGGACGTTGTGGTTTTTCAGGCGTATGCTTTTTCCAACGGCGTGCCCTTCGGGGAAGAGGCCGGAGGCGATGTCATCCCCTACGACGCAGACCGCCTCGCCGCCGGCCGATTCCTGCGGGGTGAAGAAACGACCGTCCGAAAGGTCGCCAGATGCGGTGAGGGTATAGTCCTGGTTTGTGCCCATCGCAAAAATCTGTTGCAATTCGCGGTCCCGGTATCGTGCCGATGCCTGGATCGTGGACATCTGCGGTACGGCTACAATCAATTGGGAGTATGGGTTGCCGGTAATGATCCGGTTGATGTCCTCTGCATAATCGGTCTTGATGTCGGGTCGGTTGCGGTATTTCCACCATTGGCCCATGTTGCTCCATGAACCCTTCTGCACGTAGATGACGTCGTAGCCCAGCATCGAGAGGCTTTTTTCAAAACCGAGATCGATGCCGTTGATGGCAGTGCCCATCATCGTGATGGCCACAATGCCGATGATCACCCCGAGCGCCGTCAGGAAGGAGCGGATCTTGTTGGCCCTGATCTGGTAGACGGCGATGTTCAGGCTTTCTGTCGTCTCATAGCGGAACTGCCGTAACGAGGTGTTCATTGTTCAGTATCGCTTTCAATCTTTCCGTCCCGCAAACGGATGATCCGCCGGGTGAAACGGGCGATATCCTCTTCGTGTGTGATCAGGATTATCGTGTTCCCGGCTTCGGAAAGCTTGCCGAACATCTCCATGATGTCATGGCTTGTGGCGGTGTCCAGGTTACCGGTCGGCTCGTCGGCTAGGATGATGGATGGGCGGTTGACCAGGGCCCGGGCGATGGCTACCCTCTGGATCTGGCCGCCGGACAGTTCTGTTGGTTTGTGTGTGATCCTGTCGGCCAGGCCTACCTGTTCGAGTGCCAGACGGGAGCGTTCAAGGCGCTCTTCAGGTTCGATGCCTGCATAAATGAGCGGAAGCTCGACGTTTTTCAGGCAATTGAGCCGGGGCAGGAGATTGAAGGTCTGAAACACGAACCCGATCTCGCGGTTGCGCACACGGGCAAGTTCGTCATCATCCATCTCGGCAACGTTCTGCCCGTTCAGCTCATATCGGCCTGAGGTTGGTGTGTCCAGGCAGCCGAGGATATTCATAAGTGTCGATTTGCCGCTGCCTGACGGGCCCATGATGGCCGCATAGTCGTTTTTCCGGAAACAGAGGTCGATGTTGTCGAGCGCCTTGACTGTCTGGTCTCCCATGGTGTAGAACCTGCACAGCGAACTGATCCTGATGATGAACGGGAGGGTGCTCACTGCTTCTCCTGAAGTTTTACTGAGCTCCCGTCATGAAGATCCCTGCTGATGGCGCCGAAGCTTCCCGAGACCACAGATTCTCCCTCTTTCAGGCCGGAGATTACGATGATGTGGCTGTTGTCTGTGGTGCCGGTTCGAACCTGCCGGAAGTAGGCTTTTCCATCCCGGACGACGAATACTCCCTCTGAGCCTGGCGCGTTGCGGGATGGCCCGGATACCTGCGTAACCTTGCTGTCTTTGGTCGAGTCCTGGAGTTTGACTGTATGTTTGCCTTCTCCTTCGCGCATGGTGACGCTCTGGATCGGCACTACAAGGGCGTTCTGAACCCGCACGGTCTCGATGTCCGCCGTTCCGCTCATGCCCGGTTTGAGCAGGCGCTGATGGTTCATGACCCTGATTTTGACAGCGAAGTTGGTTACCTCTTCCTGTGTGTTTGCGGATTTGGTCGTGGCCGAATTGGCGATCTCACGGACGACGCCCTGGAACTTCCGGTCGCCGAAAGCATCCACCACTACGGTCACCGGGTTGCCGATGCGGACGTTGACGATATCGTTTTCATTGACGTCAACCTCGACCTGCATGCTGTCGAGATTGGCGATCCTGAGCACTTCGGTGCCCGGGAACTGCCCTGTGCCGACTACGCGTTCACCTGACTTGCTTTTCAGCGAGACGATCGTGCCGCTGATGGGTGCCCGGACAACGGTCTTCTTCAGCCGTTCCTCGTTCTGGTCGAGCAGGCTCTGATTCTGCTGGATGCCGTATCTGGATGCTTCGTAGGCAGCCCGGCTTGTTTCAGCATTGGTTTTTGCCGTTAGCCAGTCGGTCTGGGAGATCAGCTTTTCCTGGTAAAGCAGCGAGGCTTTTCTGTAATCGTCCGCTGATTTGAGCATGCGCGACTTCGCCTCGAGGCTCTGCGCCCTGGACAGGTTCATCTGGGCGCGGCTCTGCTCAACCTGGTTCACGTAGATGTCAGGCTGAATCCTGAACAGGAGATCCCCGGCCTTCACCTCCTGTCCCTCCACTATGGGCAGGGAGATGATTTCTCCCGAGACGTCGGGAGACATGGCCACCTCGACTTCAGGCTGGATCTTGCCGGTTGCTGTCACCACGTGTACAACCTCCTTGCGGAATACCTTTTCGGAGGTTATCTCCACCGGTTTCTCACGCATTGTCAGCCAGATTACGAGCGCCCCTCCGGCCAGGAGGATAGCGACGGCCACGATGATGATGTTGCGGAGCCGTCCGGGTCGCTGCTGTTTAGCCATAAATCGGGAAGTAATACGTTAAGTCTTGCTATTCAAAATTTGTCCTGCCCGCGGTAAAGTCGAGAAGCGCTTTCTGCAGTGCGAGGTTGTAGGATGCTTGCGTCATGCCCGATCTGGCGTTGAACAGGGCGGCTCTCGACGAACTGAGCTCCACGAACCCCGATGCGCCGAGTTCATATTTGCGCAGCACACCCGCGTAAGCCGATTCGGATGCCTTCAGGTTTGATTTCGCAGATTCGATCTGGGTGAACGCCGCCCGGTAATCGCCGGCAACCTGCTGAAGGTCGATCACGATACCGTCCTTGAGCTCTTCATAATCGAGCTGCCGGTTCAGGCGGTTGATCTTTGCCGATTCAACATTGTACCTGGTCTGGAATCCGTCGAAGATAGCCCAGGAAAGGTTGAGCGAGACCGAGTAGTCGGTTCCGTTGCGAAGTTGCCTGCCAACGGAAGGATATGGGTAGCTGAATGTCTCGCCGAGTACCGCCATCTTGTAGGAATCGATGGCATCGGTGCTCATGGAGAGTGCGAGATCGAGTTTCGGCAGGCGGCTGCCGGCAACCCGTCTGACATCCCAGTGGGCAGCATCGCTCTCCATTGACCTGGCTTTCAGGTCTGCGCGGTTTGCGATGCTCGATGAGGCAACTGCGTCGATGTCGAGTTCCGGGGAGAGCGACGTCATTGACTCAGTATCCACCGGTTCGAGTGCGATATCCGTCCTTGGGTCGATGCGAAGGCGCCGGAGCAGTTCAAGCTTGCTGCGCCGGAGCTGGTTTTCGGCACGGATGGAGCTCAGTTCGTTATTGCTGACCTCGGCCTGCTGTTGAAAAAGGTCGGTGACCGATTTGAGTCCTATCCTGAACTGGCGGTCGGTCAGGGTAAGCAGGTCGCGCGCAGTTTGCAGGTTTTCCCTGGCTATGCCGAGCAGTTCCTGGTTGAGCAGCACCTGGTAGTAGCTCTGGGTGACGTCGTAGGCCACGGCCTCTTTTGCACGTCGGAGGCTGAATCCCGACGCATGCTTCATGTCGAGTGCCGATTGAAGGCCGGCATAGTCGCTGAACCCGTTGAACAGGTTGATCGAAGCAGTCAGTGCGAAATCGACACTTGCGGTTTCGGTTCGGGTCTTGACTGTCGAGTCGTTGACCGGGATGACCGTACCGGTGTTTATTGGACTATAGGCACGATTTACCGAACGAGGTACATAGCTCGAAGAGGATGTCAGCTTTGGCAGGAAGGCGCCGTAGCTTTTCAGGAGGTCGACTCCTTCGAGGTGGAGGTTGTTCTCCGCCTTTTTGACCGCAGTGGCGTTTGTCAGTGCGATCGCGATACACTCACGCAGGGAGAGCTTTTTCGGTGGCTGCTCGATGGCGTGGGAATCGTGGGGCAGCAGGAGAAGGAGTATGGCAAGAATGAGAAAGCTTTTTTTCACAATCAATGGCTTGCGGTTTGGCCTGCCATTCGGTATCGGTTCTGCAGGTTTCTACAATATACGTATCAAGCTTCTAAGGCTGTATATAATAAATAGTTTCCGAATGTTGAATGCTGGCATGGCCGAGACATTCCCGGTCAGAGTTTTTCAAGGATTGTGTCGATGCTCTGGCGGTAGTGGTCAGCCTTGGCCGGCTTGAGCTGAATAAGCGAGGTGTATACCCTGATGGCTTTTTTATAGGCGCCCTGGGCGATGAAAAGGTTCGCGAGCGATTCGGTCGGTACTGCGATCGTTGCGTCGTCAGGGAACGGCTGTTTCTGTTCGACAACCGGTGTAGGATCAGAACATTCCGATGAGCATGGTGGTGCAAAACCTGAAAGTGCTATCGAGAGCTTTTCGAATTCGTCGGCAACCGGATCGAAAGCAGGTACCGGTTCGGCGTCCCGTTTCTGTGATTGAAGCACCGTGACCTCTATCAGCTCATACCAGGCGATCTGGTTGGACGGAGCAATGCGGCAGCAATGTCCCAGATGCAATGCGGCCTTGTCATAAAGCTTCAGCCCCCGGTATGCACGCGCAAAAAGGAGCTGGAGAACATAGGACTCGGGAAATCCCTCATCCGCATCGGCGAGTTTATCTATTGCAGATTGAAATTGTCCACGCGCGATATCCAGCGAAACTTCGGCAAAGAAAAGATGAGGGTCACTGGTCATAGAGGGTATCCGGTCAAAGGGCACTAAGATTTTTTTGTCAAGCAATCCGTCCGCCTCGCGCTGAAACTTCTTGCGACAACAAACAGCTACGGTGTCCTGAAACTGTCAAGCAGAATAAGGGTGAGGTTCTTTTTCTGCAGGATTACATTTTATGGTTTATTGAAGTGTTTTCCAAGGCGAATGACAGTAGTTTTTCGACCAGTTCAGGGAATTCAATGCCTGAAGCTGCCATCATCATGGGGTACATGCTGATATCGGTGAAGCCGGGAATTGTGTTGATCTCGTTCAGTACGATTCTGTTCGTGCCATTTTCGATGAAAAAATCGACTCTCGACATTCCGCTGCATCCGAGTGCCCTGAAAACGGTAAGCGCAGAATTCCTGACTGCATTCGTGATCCCTTCCGGCAGATCGGCCGGAATGAACAGCCGGGCCGCATTCCTGATATATTTGTCCTCAAAATCGTAAAACTCGCTTCCGGGCACAATTTCACCTGGTACCGATGCAATGGGATCGCTATTGCCGAGGACTGCAACTTCGATTTCACGACCTGTAATGGTGACTTCGACCAGCACCTTGCTGTCGAGGCGGCAGGCCTCGTCGAGCGCAGGCTGAAGTTCTCCGGCGTTATGCACCTTGGTGATGCCTACCGATGAGCCCAGGTTCGCGGGCTTGACGAACACCGGCCATGAGAACCGTTCGGCAATTTTCTCACAGGTCTTCAGGGGATTTTTTGCATACTCCGGGCTCAGGACCGTCATGAAATCGGCCACTTCGACGCCTGCGTCCATTGCGCAAAGCTTTGTCAACGCCTTGTCCATGGCAAGCGCCGATGCAGTGACTCCGCATCCTGTGTATGGCACGCCGAACGTATCGAGGCATCCCTGAATTTTGCCATCCTCTCCATTGGTGCCGTGCAAGGCAAGGAATGCCACATCGGTTCGTTCGCGGAACTCAGTGAAGTCGAACCGTTCTCCTGCGGAAGCGGAGGTCAGGTCATTCAGCCTCTCTTTTGCCGACTCTGGTGTGCTGCTTCGCAGGAGTGCCGCAATATCGAGAGCAAGGACGCTTTCGGCGCAACAGCCTCCATGCCAGATACCTTCCCTGTCGATGTAGACTGGAGAGAGGGTAAACCTGCTTTTGTCGATCTGGGCTGCTATCGACCTTGCAGAGATGATCGAGATCTCATGTTCGGTCGACCTTCCTCCGAAGATCAGGGCAACGGTGCGCTGGGACATAACGGTAACGATGGGGTTGAACGGGTAACGATCTCAGTGTTCAAGATTCTGGTGCTCTATGGCGATGCAGCGGTCCTGCACGACTTCGAGGCCGGCTATTCTTGCCTTGTCTGCGGCCGCTTCGTTGGAGATTCCGAGCTGCATCCAGACCACTTTTGCTCCGATGGCTATGGCTTCGTCCACCACGGGCGGCACATCAACGGGTTTGCGGAAAATATCCACGATCTCGACGAGCTTTCTAATCTCATCCGGGATCGCTGAAAGCGAAGGCCAGCATTCAAGGCCAAGTACCTCGTCAATTGATGGATTGACAGGGTAGATGGTATATCCGGCACGGATGAGGTAACGGGCCACGGCGTTGCTGGGGCGGTCAGGCTTGTCGGAAATGCCTACTACGGCGATGTGCCGGTAGCTTTTGAGTATCGATCTGATGTCCATCGGTCGCGGGATGAGGCGTTCCGGCTTCGAGCAGGGGAGCCCGTCACTGTTGTTGAAATTATCGGAAAATACCGGTCTGGGTCGATACTCACAACCACCTTCGGAAAATAATCTTTTCCGCTGTTAGCCTTTTACGGTCAGCATGTTTGTGGGAAACTAAAGCCTGGGATTCGGCAGTTAAGTAAATGAGGCTCGCCGGGATGATGGATATTGTGCAAATGTGATCGGATTCATCCCGGATGCCTTTTTGAAAAGATGAGTAAGTGGAGGCTGATCTACTATTTAATGCAAGGAGAGACCATGCGCATGCGAATTCTGTTCCTGTCGCTGTTCACCCTGTTGCTGTTCGGGTGTTCCACGCTGTCGGTCACCAGTGACTATGACAGCAGTTTCAATTTCAGTTCCTACCATACCTATCGTTGGGCCAAGGCTCCGGATTCGACTGAGCAATGGAACGTGCTGGTCACGCATCCTTTCATCTACGGAAGAATCAAAAATGCGGTCGACCGGGGACTTGCGGCAAAAGGTTATCTCCTGAAAGCTGCCGGTCCTGTCGATTTTACGATTTCGGCCAGTGCCAACGTCATGGAAAGGGCCCAGATCGATCCCCAGCCACCGTATTACTGGCGCTCGGGAGTCTATCGGGGGCGCTATGGCTGGTATTCTGCGCCATGGTGGGGCCCGGATTACGCATATCCCCCGATGATATACTATTACGAGGTTGGCACCCTTTTTCTCGACATAATTGATGCCGCCAGGAAGGAGGTTGCCTGGCGAGGCGTTGCACGCGGCATCCTGCATGATTACAGAAATACGGATAAGATGCAGGCGGACATCGACGAGGCCATCAATAAGCTGCTGGCAGAGTTTCCGCCCGGCAGGAAATGAGAGCTCAAGCCCGGACCTTTGTCCGGGTTTTTCTTTGGTGAACGAGCGGTCATCTTTTTCTATATTTGCGTGAAAGCGAGCATCCGGTTCCTGATTTCAGCGATTATGACCGGTTTGGCAAGCCGAACTCCTCTCCCTTCAAGAGATTCTATTATCTGGACAGCAGGAATGCACGGCCTTTTTTCATCAGTCTACTGCATCGATTCCGGACCCGGCTCCGGCCGGTTCAACATGGATCTCGACATGCGGCTCATGCAATCGTTCGTCGATGGCTCCTTTCAGCGGACATTCGGCTCTGGTTGTTGTCTGTGGAGGTTCTATTCCTGGTCTCCTTCGGCGGTATCGCTCGGTCGCAACCAGGATCCGGCAGAGATTGACGCCGAGAGATGCCAGGCCGACGGCGTAGACGTCGTCTTACGCCCTACCGGCGGAAGAGCCGTTTTCCATGCTGATGAGCTGACCTATTCGTTTTTTGCTGAAACACCTGTTTCCAACGAGGTCATCTATCGCATGGTGCATGAAGCGATCGGCAAGGCGCTTGAACAGGTCGGGGTAGTTGCTGATTTCTGTCGGTCGCAGCCTGATTTCAGGGCGCGTTATGCATCTGCCGAGGCGGTTCCGTGCTTTACGGCTTCGGCCAGATATGAATTGCAGGTCGATGGCCGCAAAATCGTCGGTTCAGCCCAGCGCCGTCGGGGGGATGTTGTGTTACAGCACGGTTCTATGCCGCTTTCCGGGCGGCATAGGCAGATTTTGCGCTATATCGTTGCCGGTACTCCCGGGCTCCTCGATACGATTGCCGTCGACATGGAGCGCAAGACCGCCTCGCTCGATGAGTTTACAGGGGCGGGATATACCGATCTGGTTCTCCTGATCATGTCTACTGCCGGAGCAGTTTGCGGCAACGGACCGAAAGCGCTGATGCCTCGGGATCTCGAAATCCTTGAGGTAGCTCATGATTCAATCCTTTAACTCCTTTTCACCATGAACCAAGGTTCCGCAAACAAGTTGCCTCATGTCACGACCCGCAGGATGCTCGACATGAAGCAGAATGGTGAGAAGATCGCCATGTTGACCGCCTATGACTTTACGATGGCAAGGATCCTTGACCGCTCAGGCGTCGACGCCATTCTCGTCGGTGATTCGGCAAGCAATGTCTTTGCCGGCCACAAAACCACGTTACCGATGACCGTCGAGGAGATGATCTACCATGCTAAAGCTGTTGTGCGTGGCGTACAGGCTGAAACGAGCCGGGCAATGATCGTTGTCGACATGCCATTCATGAGCTATCAGTTATCCCCTGAGGAAGCCCTGCGCAATGCCGGCAAGATTATGAAGGAGCATGAGTGCGACGCACTCAAGCTTGAAGGTGGTAAAGTGATCGCCGAAGCTGTCAAGCGGATCACTGATGTTGGTATTCCTGTGATGGGCCACCTTGGCCTGATGCCCCAGTCTATCTACAAATACGGCAGCTACAAGGTGCGAGCCCAGGAGGACGCCGAGGCTAAAGAGCTCCTGGAGGATGCGAAAATTCTCGAGGAAGCGGGTGCTTTTGCGATCGTGCTCGAGAAAATCCCTTCCGCCCTTGCGGGACAGGTGAGCCGTTCACTGACCATACCCACCATCGGAATAGGCGCCGGGCCCGAGTGCGACGGCCAGGTGCTGGTGATCAACGATATGCTCGGACTCAGCACGGAATTCCGTCCACGCTTCGTCAGGCGATATGCCGACCTTTCGACCATCATCGAAGGGGCTGTTCGTCAGTACGTCACGGATGTCAAGCAGAACAGCTTTCCGTCCGAAGACGAAAGCTACTGACTGGAATCCATGTTTACATGTTGTCACGGCTTGTCGGGATTGAAATTCCCTGTCCCCGACATGTCGGAACATTCAGGGTTCTGCGCTCCATCCGCCCTGGACTTGGGGGCGGTTCGCGAACCGCACCTGCTCACATAAACAAGATGTGCCATCATGAGGCGGTCTCCTGTATCTGCCTGCATTCCGCTTTATAGGGCCGACGACAGATGCGGCGCCTTTGCGCCAGCCGGGAGGCTGCCCTGGAAAAGTTCTCCTTTAAAAGTCGCAGGAGATCTCTTAAATTAAAGGTTAAACCTTTCGGCACAATCAAGTGCCGGCCGATGTTGAATATTTACTTATGGGTACTGTCGATAAAAGAAAGCCTGAGAAGCATTATCCTCCGGTTCTGGAAAACGGTGATGGCAAGGTTCCATTCCGTTTCCCGTTCGTTTCGAGATCATTTGTGCCCTCGGTTTTTACCGTCATGAACATGGTTTCGGGGTACGGCTCGATCGTGATGGCCGGAGAGGGAAGCTTCATCGCCGCCGGCTGGCTCATTTTTCTTGCCGCATTTTTCGACACTATCGATGGCTTCGTGGCAAGGATGACCGATGGTGCATCGGAATTCGGGGTTGAGCTCGATTCACTTTCCGACCTGGTCTCGTTCGGGGCGGCACCGGCATTCCTTGTATACAAATTCGGGCTCGAGAGCTTCGGGATGCCTTACGGCCTGATACTCAGTTCACTCCTGATGGTTGGTAGCGGCCTCAGGCTTGCTCGTTTCAACATAAGCCTTATCGGCTATCACAAAGAGTCGTTTTCAGGTCTTCCGACTCCGGCCCAGGCCATGACCATCGCCTCGTTCGTGCTCTGGATGCATTCACAACCGCTTCTGACAGGCGAGTCCCTTCACCAGGCGCTGGCTTTTCTTACAGTCGTGCTGGCCATCCTGATGGTCAGTAAGGTCAATTACGATGCTCTTCCCAAACCGACACTTGAATCGTTCCGCCACTACCCAGTGCAGATGACCGGTTACGTGATAGCCGCTTTCTGTGTTTTAGTCTATCAGGCGAAGGCTTTTTTTGTGGCCATGTTATTGTATATTCTGCTGGGATTCTTCAGATCGTTGACCGTGCTGGTTCGCCAATGGCAGGTCTGAAGCGTTTTTCAAGGGTCTCGCTGGTGATTGTCGCGCAACAGATGTAAAGCGGAGCCCTCAACAAGCAACAAAACCATTTATGGCATACAAGGCTAAGATCAAGGTGACCCTGCGTCCTTCAATCCTTGACGTCCAGGGAAAAGCAGCGCAGCATGCTCTTGCGAACCTCGGCTACTCCAGTGTGGAGTCTGTGAGGATAGGCAAATACATGGAAGTGACCATCGAAGAAAATTCGGCTGTCGAGGCTGAGCGGGTCTGTTCCGAGATCTGCCAGAAGCTCCTGTCGAACCCGGTCATGGAAGATTTCACCTTCGAACTGGAACCCGTCAATTAAACCCTGCTACTGCTATGGCTGATGTAACCGTTGGAATCGTGGTCTTTCCCGGCTCAAATTGCGACCATGATACCGAATATGCTGTCGCCTCATTTCCCGGAGTCAGGCCTGTGATGCTCTGGCACAACGATCACGACCTGAAGGGCAGCGACGCCATCATCCTGCCAGGTGGATTTTCGTTTGGCGATTACCTTCGCTGCGGTTCCATCGCGAGGTTCTCGCCTTTGATGCGCGAAGTGGTGGAGTTCGCCCGCAAAGGCCGTCCTGTGCTTGGCATTTGCAACGGCTTCCAGGTGCTTGTCGAAAGCGGTCTGCTCGAGGGCGCTCTTATCCGTAACACCGGCAAGAAATTCATCTGCCGCCAGTCGACCATCAAGGTGGTCAACAACAGAACCATCTTTACCGATGGTTATCGTCAGGACGAGGTGCTTCATCTGCCGGTTGCTCACGGTGAAGGCAACTATATCGCCTCACCGGAGACCATCGAGAGTCTCGAAGCCAATGGGCAGGTCGTATTCAGGTACAGCGATGACGAAGGGAGTGAAACTGCGGAAGCCAATTTCAACGGATCACTGGGAAACATCGCCGGAATCACAAACAGGCAGGGCAACGTACTCGGACTTATGCCGCATCCCGAACGGGCAAGCGAGCGTTTGCTCGGTTCTGAAGACGGGAGAAGGCTTTTCGAATCGTTGTTCAGGCATGTGACCGGCTCCTGACCTCGCCTTCGCATGGGCACTTCCATTACTTCCCAGAAGACCAGGATCTTCTCGTGGCTGCTGTTCGACTTTGCCAACACGTCGTTCAGCGTCATGATGGTCACCTTCGCCTTCCCCCTTTACTTCAAGAACATCATATGCAAAGGAGATCCCTCTGGTGACGCAATCTGGGGGGCGAGTATCAGTATCTCCATGTTGCTCGTCGCTCTCATCTCCCCGGTGCTTGGTGCCCAGGCAGACTATTCCGGGCGCCGGAAACGCTTCCTGTTTGCCTTCACTTTCGTCTCGGTAGCCGCCACGGCCCTTCTTGCCCTCTCCGGGCCGGGCAATGCGATTCCTGCAGCTGCATTGTTCATCCTGGCAAATATAGGTTTCGAAGGAGGACTCGTTTTTTACGATGCATACCTCCCGGAAATAGCTTCACGCCGAAGCCTCGGCAGGGTATCAGGATATGGTTTCGCCATGGGATATCTCGGCGCATTTGCCATTCTGCTTCTTCTTCAGCCGCTGCTTTCCAAGGGTATTGTGCCGTCGAATATTCCGAATCTGAAGTTGAGTTTTCTGTTTGTTGCACTCTTTTTTGCGCTCTTTACCGTGCCGCTTTTCCTTATCCTTCGCGATACAAAAGGGCGACAACGCCGTTTGACAGAGGATAAGAAAGCAGAAGGCCTGGCAGCCTCGCTTTTCAGGTCGGCCAGGGAGGTCGGGCACACCATACGGCACATCATGAGCTACCCGGACCTTGCCCGGTTTCTGCTTGCCTTCTTTTTTTACAATGACGCGATCCTTACGGTCATCGCCTTCTCATCAATCTATGCCCAGAACACTCTCGGATTTACGACGGGTGAACTGATCGCATTTTTCATGACCGTGCAGACTACAGCTATTCTCGGATCTGTATTTTTTGGTTTTGTCACTGACCGAATCGGTCCGAAACGCACCATCGTGATTACCCTGATCATATGGTTCTGCGTTATCTTCATGGCCATCCTGTCGGTGAACAAGCATATTTTTCTTGCCACCGGCCTGCTCGCCGGTCTTTCGATGGGTTCATCGCAGGCAGCTTCGCGTTCCCTCATGGCGCGACTGACTCCGAAGGAGCATATCACCGAGTTTTTCGGTTTCTACGATGGGAGCTTCGGCAAAGCCTCTGCCGTCATCGGTCCCATGGTTTTCGGCCTTGTCTCAGCACAGGCCGGCAGCCAGAAGGTGGGCCTTGCATCACTGCTCGTGTTTTTCGGGCTCGGCCTGCTGATTATGACCGGGGTGCGGACGAGCGCGACCACCGGACAACTGCCGGAACAGGAGGATCCTCTTCGCATCGAATCCTGAAGCCGGAAATAACCTGAAAAGATTTCATATGGACGAGACACGACAGAACGACAGTGCCGGTAAAGAACATGGTTGCGCAGATTGCCGGCCGATGAGCTGCTACCGTCAGGAGAAGCGCCAGCCAGATGGCTGTCTTTCCGGGGCGCTCGATCAAAATGAGCTTGACGGCTGCACCGGGCAATACATCGGCGAAGGCATTGATGCCAGGATCTCCAGGGCTTCAGCCGAGGTCGAGGGCCTCTATTATGGCAGGCTCACCAGGGTCGAGGAGATCATCGCATTCGCAAACAGGATCGGCGCCAGGAAGATCGGTCTGGCCACCTGTATCGGATTGGCCGAAGAGGCTCGTGTTTTTGTCAAGGTGCTCATGGCCAATGGACTTCAACCCTTCTCGGTGCTCTGCAAGGTGGGTTCGGTGGACAAAAGTGAGATAGGGATAGGGGATGAACTCAAAATTCTTCCCGGCTGCCATGAATCCATGTGCAACCCGATTCTTCAGGCCCGTCTGCTCAATGACCAAAAGACCGATCTGAATGTCATCGTCGGTCTCTGTGTCGGCCACGACAGCCTTTTCATGAAATATTCCGATGCTCCCGTTACCACGCTGATCACAAAGGACCGGGTTCTTGCCCATAACCCTGCGGCAGCACTTTACACCAGCGGTTTTTACTACAAGCGGCTTCTCGAATCAGGACGCAATCTTTGATTACGCGATTTTTCGCTTATACTTTTATTTCAGGGACTGATCGTTTCATCCCCTGGATTCTCATCTGCCGGTCTTGCATCAAATCGAATTCCCAAACCGTTCAGCGACATGCACGGTCTATTGCAGCTCAAATTGTGGCTGAACAGCCATTACGAATTCCTGACAGAGGAAGACCTTGATTATTTCAAGCCGCATCTTGTCGAGAAAACCGTCGAGAAGGACGGGTATGTACTGAAGGAGGGCGGCTGTTGCCGTGAAATGTCGTTCATCGTCTCCGGCGTATTCAGGATGTTTTATCTCTCCGATGGTAAAGAGATCAATGCACACTTTTTTTCGGCAAACGAATTTATGGCTGAATTCTGCAGCTTTCTGAATCAGAAGCCAAGCAAGTACTCGATCCAGGCTCTTGAACGCTCAGTCGTCGTCACTTTCAGCCATGAGGTGCTTCTCGAGGCCTACAAGCGGTCGAAAAACTGGGAAAGACTCGGCCGGTTGATGGCTGAGCAGTTCGCCGGACTGGTTTCCGACCGCATGGAGAAGTTTCTGTTTATGGACGGAACAGAGCGCTATCTCAGCCTGATGCAGGACAATCCGAAAATTTTCGACCAGGTGCCGCTCTACCATCTTGCCTCATATCTCGGCATGGAACGGGAAAGCCTGAGCCGCATAAGGAACAGGATCAGCAGGGGTCAGTGATTGTAACATAGATCAATCATTTCTTTCTGTTGAAATCATAGGTTGAGGATAAACGGGACGTTCTGTCCATTTCCATCAATCATCCTGTTCTCTCCATGAACCATTTCGATGTCATTGTTATCGGCGGCGGGCTTGGCGGGCTTACCGCCGGTGCAAAGCTAGCCAGGGAAGGCAAGTCTGTGCTCCTGATCGAACAGCACTCAGTGCCGGGCGGTTGCGCCACAACATTCAAACGCAAGGGCTTTCTTGTCGAGGCCGGGTTGCACGAACTGGACGGCCTGGACGCAGATGATCCCAAGCTGGCCATATTCAGGGAACTGGGTGTGTTCGAAAATCTCGAGTTCGTCAAAATCCCTGAGTTTTACCGAGTCGTGACCTCACGAACGGACCTTGTGGTGCCCGACAATACAGATGAGGCCATCAGGGTGTTCATTAAAGCGTTTCCTGATGAAGAGAAGGGGATCAGGAAGTTCTTCAGGACCATTCATGCCATACGGAACGAGATTGACCGTTTGCCTTCGGGCCGGTTGAAAACGGCCTTGTTGTTTCCATTTTTCCCATTGCTTTTCCCGATGCTTGTGACATGGCGTAACAAGACGATCGGCGGTTTTGTGGACGGGATTATTCGTGACGAGGAGCTCAAGCTTGCACTGCTGACCAATTTCCCATACTACCACGATGATCCGTATTCGTTATCGCTGGTCTATTTCAGCGTGGCGCAGTCCAGTTATTACCGCGGCGGCGGACATTTCATCAAAGGCGGATCGCAGCGTCTGTCCGACCACCTTGCCGGGGTGATAACTGCCAAAGGCGGGCGGGTTATGCTGAATACGCTGGCGACGAGGATCCTGACCGAGAAAGGGCGCGCCGTCGGGGTCGCATTCAGGCAAAAGCATGAAGAAGAAGAGAGGATTGAAAAGGCCGAAACTATCGTGGCCAATGCTGCGGTGCCGCTGGTAGAATCCATGCTGCCTGAGCCGGAACGGGCCGTTCTGCGCAGCAAAACCGCAGGGTTGAAGAACTCATGTTCCATTCTTTCGGTTTATATCGGATTCAGGAGGGATATCTCGGTCCTGAACAATCGAGCCTATTCGACCTTCATAATGGGCGACGGGGTCACATCACTGAAAGCGGCCGCATCGGGAACCCGTGCTGATTTCGACAAGCGCGGCTTTGTTTTCGTGGATTACAGCCGCATCGATTCAGGACTCGGTACCGATGGCAAAAGTCTGGGGGTCATTTGTACAGTCGATTACATCGACGAGTGGGAGGGGCTTGATGCCGAGGCATACAGGATGAAGAAGGATTCCCTGGCGCAAAGCTTCATCAGGCGGCTCGAAAGGATCATTCCTGGTATCGGCAAGGAGGTCGAGTATGTTGAAGTCGGAACGTCTAAAACCATACAGAGATTCACCCTCAACCCCGGAGGTGCTCTTTACGGTTACGCCCAGACGCCAGAGCAATCCGGGATGCTCAGGCTGCCGAACCGTTCGAAGGTGCCTAACCTATATTTTGCCTCAGCCTGGTCGAACCCTGGAGGTGGATTTACCGGTGCGATTCTCAGCGGATGGTTCTGTGCCAGAGAAATATTATATTCGAAACACTGAATAAAGCTGCTGATCACAAGAGTCATCAGTTTATGATAAAAGCACTTACCGGCAGCAGCATTATAAACCGGCGGATTCTGACGCAAGCGCTTTCTCGAATCCGACCTCAAGCTCAGAATGTTTTTTTGCCGCAGTTTCATATATTCGTAACTGACTCAGTACTCTTCGTACTGTATATGTCGATTGTCAGAGGCGTTATTTTTCAGGCAACCAACGTCTTCTCCCTCCGTTTATCTACCGCTTCAGCCCATGCACAGAGCTCTTTTGTGCGGGCTGTCGGATTGTTTTATTTTTTCATCCTTATATTTTAGGGACGACATTACATCTTAATTACTTCCTGGAGAAATGCCATGTTTGGACAGATGGATTTGCTTCTTATTGGTGGAGTTGTGGTTTTGCTTTTCGGACCCAAGAAAATTCCGGATTTGATGAAGGGTCTGGGACACGGTTTGAAAGAGTTCAAGAAAGCACAGTCGGAATTTGAAGAAGAGATTACAAAACCCATTGTCTCTTATGACAAACCGGAAAACGCAAAAAGTGCGAAATCATAATCGCAACCTGCCTTTTTCCATATTTCATAGGTGATTATAACGAGCTGTTATGAACTGTTCCGCTTCTGGCGAAGAGAAAATCAGTAGTACAATGTTCGCAGTAATGACTGGTGCATTCATGGCATGATTGAAGATTGACGTGCTGCAATATCCTGCCCAGGAGCGAACAGACTCCTCTCAATTCCATAACCACGTGTCGATCATGAAAAAAGCGACGATGCTGATCCTGTTTTTCCTTATGGTTGCAGGTTCGGGCGTTTTTGCCGAAGAGCGACCTGTTTCGTCTGCAGAGCAGCAGGTACAGGTCCTGCCACAGATTCAGAAAGGTCGAATAACCGTCAAGGTGACCAATCTTCGAAGCACGAATGGCGATCTTGTCGTCGCTTTGTTCAACTCAAAGCAGGGGTTTCCAGTAAAGATCGAGACGGCTGTCAGGAAACTTGTCATTCAGGCAGACGGCGTCCAGCATGAGGCCGTGTTCGATGATGTTCCCTACGGAACCTGGGCTGTTTCGGTGCAGCATGACGAAAACCGGAACGGTAAGCTTGACACCAACTTTCTCGGCATGCCGAAGGAGGGGGTGGGTGCATCGAACAATCCCCGTTCGAGATTTGGTCCTCCCTCGTTCGACTCTGCGAAGTTCACTGTTGACAAAAACGAGAATGAAATCGTGATCAACCTCAGGTATCTCTGATTGCGGCATTTCATCAGGGCGTTTTGATTTAAAGCCAACTGTCCCAATCTCAAAGAACCGGAGGGCCTTCATGAAAAAAACGATCTTTGCCGGGCTGGCTGGCGGCTTGGCTATGAACCTGATGATGTTGCTTACATTCAGGACATTCGGGTTCGGCTGGGACGCGAAGGGGATTCTGCTGACCTCACCCATTCAGAGCCAGAAGCTGGTTGCCGTCTGGACGAGGCTCGAGCCGTTGCCCCTCATCGTCAATAATCCTCTACCAGTGATCGCAGGTCTTTTTCTTTTCGGTATCGGCCACGCATTCCTGTACCGCCATCTGGCGGTTGCCTGGCCATTGGGCTTTCTGACGCGGGGTATCCGGATGGGTGGCCTGATCTTTTTCATGACCTACCTGTACTGGGAGTTTTTCACTCCATTCAACCAGTTCGGAGAACCCCTTCCTCTCATTGCCATCGAGCTTTCGTTCTGGGCAGCCATCGCATTGGCCGAGTCCATGGCGATCGCTTTCGTCATGGAACGCAATCCGTTACGATACTCCAGGAGGCGTGGGTGACGGGATGTCGACCTGATTTATATTAGCTTCGGGAAAATTCATTCACGAAAAATCAATGCATTACCCGTCTGATTTATGGGAGTTGTAGAAGCGGTCTGTATCAGCGCTGAAAAGGGTACGGTCAAGAATGCCGTAAAATCGGTCAGCCTTAAAGAATCCTGGGGAATCGAGGGTGATGCGCACGCAGGAGAGTGGCACCGCCAGGTTTCGTTGCTGGCCGGCGAGAGCATTGACATGGTTCGCGAGAAGCTTCCGGAGCTCGAATACGGAATGTTCGGTGAGAATCTTGTGACAAGGGGGATCGAACTTCTTCACCTTGTCGCCGGCGACAGGTTGCAGATCGGTGAAACGGTTCTGCTGGAAGTCACACAGGTCGGTAAGTCATGCCACAACGGAGGTTGCCCGATCAAGACCGCCACCGGCGACTGCATCATGCCCCGCGAAGGGATTTTCTGCAAGGTGATTGCGGGGGGAGAGGTCTGGTTCGGCATGGAGATTCATTTGATCGCTTCCTCCTGAAATTGCCTGGATATCAATCTTACATTCAGGAGGGTTTTAACCCGACGGATATTCAGACATCTTACATTCCAGTTCCCTGGACTGAAGTCCGGGGATGGGGTCTCTCCGATAATGTCTCCAATAAAATATATCAGGACGTCAGCCCAATGTCATCTTTTTTACCCCCAGCGTTCAGCTCATTTCGCGATAGCCTGCAGCACTCTTTTTGAAGAAATCGGACTAAAGTCCGGGATATTTAAAATGAGCCGGTTATCCCCGGGTTGAAACACGGGGCAACCGCCTATCCGCCGATCTGCGACATGCTTGCGACGGCATTATCGGTTCCGCTTTTCAGTCCGTCCTTCGGTTTCTGCCTTACCGACTCCAGTATCTGCTTCCTGAGTTCTTCCTTTCCGGACCCATTCTGAAGAAACGGCATGAGGTTGATGCTCTCCTGATGGTAAAGGCAGCTGATGAGCCTGCCGTCGGCAGTGATCCTGAGGCGTGAGCATCGGCTGCAGAAGTTGCGTGAGTATGCCGGGATGATGGCGATCGAGCCTCTGTAGCCGGGAAGCCGGAAGCTGTAGTGCTCGGTGTTGAGCCCGGTAACAGGCTCAAGCCCAGGGTATGCCCTGTAAAGATGCTCACGGATCATTTCCGCCCCCATGAACCTGCCGGTACGCCATATCTGCCGGTCGTCGAAGGGCTGGAGTTCCATGAATCGGACGGTGAGAACGTGATCGCGGGTCAGTTCGACGAATGCCGGAATTTCGTCGTTGTTGATCCCTCTGAGCATGAGCGTGTTGATCTTGAGCCTGAGCGATGGGTTTTCGAACAGTGTGTCCAGCGCCCTGCGGACCCTCGTGAATTCGTCCCGTCGTGCGATCTCGATGAACTTTTCTGAACTGAGGGTGTCAAGGCTGAGGTTGATGCCATCAAGCCCTGCTTCGATCAGTCTGTCAAGGTGTTTGTCGAGCAGTACACCGTTGGTGGTGAGCTTGACGTCTTCGATTCCCGGGGTCGTTTTGGCGAGACGGACCAGTTCGGCAATGTCGCGTCGAAGCAGCGGCTCTCCGCCGGTGAACCGTATCTTCCGTATGCCCATGTCGCCGAGCAGGCCGATGAGCGACGCTATCTGGCCGGTATCGAGCCTTGTCGAACCTTGATCCGGTTCGTCATGGTCTTCACGCAGGCAGTATGAACAGCGAAGGTTACAGGCCTTGGTGACTGCTATACGGACATAATCCACGGTGCGGTTGTGTGCATCGATGAGCATAATTCGGCTATCGGACTCCAGTGATTGTATATGTCGGCAAAGCAGTTCCGGTCAAAAGCCCGCAGGTTTAACGGTAACCATAAAATACATGATCCCCTGCACACATGGAGCCTTGGGGATCATCTATTTTTGTTGTTGACAATGCTATGAGAAGTCATTGTTTGGCAGAAGGCTTGCTGTCCTGATAGCCTCATCCGGGGTTCCCCTGTAGGGCCTGATTCCGACTTTCGTGCCTTTGTACCATGGCATTGTGGTTTTTGGATCGGTATAGGCAGACGTCAGGTGGTTCATCGATCCTTTTGCGTGGTACATGATTCCGAAAACGAGTCCCGGCCTGCATGCATCATTGATGCAGACCAGAGCAACGCTGGTACCTTCCTCATTGAAAACCTCCACCATGTCACCGCTCCTGATTCCAAGAGCTGTTGCATCTGCCGGATTGATTTCGATATATGGCAACGGGAGAGCAAAGTACTTTTCCGGGAGATACCTGTCGTGGTACATCGTTTGCCATACCAACTGAGATCGGCCGGTGGTGAACCAGAAAGGGTAGTTCGGGTTGTTGACATATTTTGCGATCTCTGCCGGATAGCCGCTCCAGGGGTCGGTACCATACCATTTGAATAGGCCGTCGTTTGTTGCGAAGCTGTATTTGTAGCGCCGTTTGGTGCCCACAAGTTTTCCGGACGCAGGATCTACGCGGACCGGGGTCTGGATTCCTGTGTTGCCCAGCTTTCTGAGGATCTGGTGCGTTACACCCGTGTAGCATTCTGCTGACAACTTTGCCTCTTCAGTTTCAGGTAACCTGTTGTCACCGAATGTTCGGGAACCTGCAAGAAATACCTCTTCATCGGTTTTCCAGTCCATATCCCTGAACCGGTCAGCCATCTCCAGGTTGTCGGCGGCAGTATAGAGCTCCCTGAGTTTCATTCCGACCATCGACAGGATTTTCCAGTCGGGAAGGGCCTGGCCAGGTGCATCCATGAACTTGTCATAGATCCTGAGGAGCCGGCTGTGGCAATTGATCGATGTCTCGGCGGCTTCGCCCCATGCCGCCGCAGGAAGGATCAGCATGGCGTCGTTCGCGGTCTGGGTCATGTAGATGTCCTGAACGATCATGAAGAGCCCATCGGTCTTGTCAAATGCATCGAGCACTCTCGCAATGAGAACTTTCGGGTCCGAGGGCACGCCGCCCTCGTCGATGTGGTCGAGCAGCGTGGCACTTCTCTTTTTCAGGACCTTCCTGAAATACTGGTTGTTGGGAGTAGACAGATAGGGGTCGGTTGCTCCTACCCAGTATATTTTTCCGCCGCCGCCGGTAAGATATTTGTCGACATTTATCGGGGGACCACCAGCATAGATTGAGCCCGGTGCAGGAGCCGGTGGCCTGACGTAACCCTCCTGATGCCCGCCCTGACGACCGCAGCCGGTGCCCGGCCTGCCGACGTTTCCCGTCAGCACATTGAGCTGCACAACAGAGGCCACCTGATCGTAGTTCTTCATGTTCCAGATGATCCCTTTTTCGTAGATGGTCAATGTCCTGCGCCGGAAACCGCCGGTCTTTGGCTTGGCGATCCACTCGGCAGCCTGTTCCATCTCCTTCCTGCTGACGCCGGTGATTTTTTCGGCTTCGGTCAGGACGTCATTCAGTTTTCTGGAGAGCTGAAGTGATTTTGTTTTGTACTCCTCGAAGGTTTTCAGGTCTGTGCGTTTTTCGAGGAATGATTTGTCATGCCAGCCGTTTTCCCAGGCAATGCGGGCAATGGCGTTGGCAAGGATCCAGTCGGTGCCAAGGTTTGGCCGGATATGCAACACGCGCTCTTTAGCGATTGCTTCCGCAACGGTCACGGATGCATTTTTCCTTGGATCGACGACGATCAGGCAGCCTTCAGCACCTGGTTCGCCAGAGTCGAATTCCTTTTTTTTCTCATCCACCGAACCCCCCTGAAGGTTGGGCATGATGTGTTCGGTGTAAAGGATCGTCGCGGCTTCATAGGTGTTCGCACCCCACAGGAGAACCGTATCGGCGAGCCTGGCGTCATCGACATCATAGTTGAGCTCGTGCATACCCCGTTCCCTGGATCCCCATACTTCGGAGTTGTACGCCGGGCGGTTGTGGATCGAGAGATGGGTTGTCTTTATCCCGCTGAGGAACAGTTTGCCGGCGGCCCAGTTGTCTTCGAAGCCGACGCCGGAACTGCCATGATCGTAAAACTTCATGGCTATGCTGTCGGCGCCGTATTTGTCGATCGAGGACTTGATCAGTGTTGCGATGATCTCGACGGCATCTGTCCATGAGATGGCTGCGAAAGCGTCTCCTTTCCTGAGGAGCGGATTCTTGAGGCGTTTTTTCGTGTAACCGCTATCTGACCAGGCGGCAATCGCATTGGTGCCACCGCGTATTGAGTAATCTCCTTTGTTGATGCGCGACTCCTTTGCCGGAACGATGGCCAGATTATACCTGATCCCATTTTTTCGGGTGATGACGTTATGCATGGTCTCGGAGTAGGAGTGTCCGGAGAGCATAGAGGATTGGGTCGAGAGGTCCAGCCCGAAGGCATTGCTTTTTGCCGAACCGTCTTTACCGACGGGCCACACATAAACATTGTAACCGCAGCCGGCACTGCAGTACTGACAGACAGTTGTGTACTGTTTTGCATCCTTCGGAGGAATCGGCAGCTTCTCTTTTCTTGTGAATAATGACATGTGAGTATCTCCTCAGCTGATGTTCAGGTTGCCGATTCTTCCGTAGACAAGGCCTTCGATTCCTTCTGCGTAGATGTTTCCGCTGGGGTTGTCAATCCGGAGCGTGACCTGGGCCAGCCACTGTGAAGCGAGCCCCTGGTAGGTCTGGCCGTTTTTTGCCGCGTCGAACATTGAGTAGTGGCATCCGCAGACAAATCGGCCGTTCCTGTAACTCACGGGACACCCCATGTGCGGGCAAAGGGAGGAAAAGGCAACGACATTCCTGACAGGCCCTATGCCGCCGATTGCCTCGTTATTCAACATGACCATGGTACAGGGAGAGGAGCTGTCCGGATAGGTGAACTGAACCGGTTCACCGGCCTTGAGCTCACGGATGTTTCCGATTTTAACTGAAGGGTACTTTTTACCGGTTGCGCTTTCTGCTTTTCCTGTCAGGCCCATAAGCGCAAGAGCCATGGTTGCTGCCGAAGAGTGCAGGAATTGTCTGCGGCTGAGTGGTGACATTGTTCCTCCTTGATTAACAATTGCAAATAGTTGGTAAAGCAATGTTAAGCGTATCCAAAAGTGATGGCGGTCACTTTCAGGATGTATTCAGGGGGAAAGAAACGGGGATTGCAGACGGTTACGCAGGGTGGCCATGTATCTGTTTATGAAACCACGGGATGATCAGTCTTGGTTCCCTGAACAGGATGAATGGTTTGAAAAGAGCGATTGTCTGGCTGCAGACATCTCTTCTTTGTCGTTGACGTTTTTCAGTGCAGCCGGGTTTTTCGGTTCGATCAGCACCGTGCGGGAATGCCGGAGAAACGACTGGAGCGAATCGTTTCCGGATGCATGCTGCTGAAGGAGCGAATGGCGCGATTTCGGTTCATAGACAGCCAGCAGGGGTTCCGGGCGGCCTGTTTCTGGCGAAATGAATGCGGTTGCGTACCTGAAAGGATCCCGGTTCGAACGAAGGGCGGCCAGGGTGCTGGTGTCGAGAAAGGGGAGGTCGCAGGCGGCCATCAGCCATGCGGCGTCGGGATGGCTTCGCTGGGCAGACAGGAGCCCGCCCAGCGGCCCCATATCGAGATAGGTGTCGGTAATGACAGGATGGCCGTAATCTCCGTATGACGTCGCCTGTTCCTGTCGGCAGGAGATAAACACCTTGCTGCATGTGCCTGAAAGCAGCGAGGTGGTCCTGACCAGCTGGTTCTCGGTGTGATAGTTCAGCAGCGCCTTGTCGGTGCCCATTCTCGAACTGAGCCCTCCAGCGAGCACCAGACCGTAGATCGGCACTTCAGCCGCGCGTTCTGCGAAACAGTTTTCCACAAAAACTGCGATTTCGGCTACGTCGTTACGGCAGAAGAGTGGCAGGCCAAAATTTTCAAGTCCTTCGGCACGTCCGTCGTGCACCAGTGCAAGCACCTGGCTGACCGTGCCATTTTCTATCAGGGGCAGGATAAGCCGTTCGGCATCGACGAGGATCAGCTTCGGTATCGGCAGCTCCTTCAGTCCTTCGATGAAGAGCATGTCCCTGGAAAGGAGGAGTGTTGTATTCGAGAGGCTTCCGGGACCGTCGGAGATGACCGCCTCTTTGACCGGATCGGAGATCATTACCGACAGGGCACCGGCCTTGCGGGCTTGGAATGAGTCTTTGCCTTCCCGGTCAATATCAAAATGGTGGCACCCGTGCTTGAAACAGGCAGGCTCATACCCTTTCATGCGGAAATGGCTGATCACCTGGGTGAGCAGCGTCGTTTTTCCGGAGCCGGACAGCCCGCAGAATGCAATTTCGAATTGGTGGAACATGCTTCCCATCATATCAGGACAGTGTGGCCCATGGCAGCAGGCTGCAGGTGACGAGGCTGCCTGCAGGCAATGGCCCTGAGGCCGGGGGCGATTCGACCAGGCAGTTTGCCCCTGAGGCCGCGGTGAGCATGTGGGACTCGGTTTTCGGTGAAAGGCGGCACAGGAGAGAACCCCCTTCGACACGTAGTGTTCCGAACAGGAACCGGTGACGTTTCCGGTCGGCAGGGAAGGGGTCGTCGATGCATGCCTCGAACTTCGAGGCTGTTGATCCCCCCTGGAGCAGGGCGAGCGCAGGCATGCAGTACTCCAGGAAGCAGACGAGGGCCGAGACCGGGTTGCCGGGGAGGGAAAAAACCAGGGTGCCTGACGGTGATGTGCCGAAATAGAATGGCTTGCCCGGCTTCTGGGCCACTTTCCAGAACTTTTTTTCCACGCCGAGCTCTGTGAGCGACTGCTGCATATAGTCGTACTGACCGGTCGAGATGCCCCCGGCCGTCACCAGCAGGTCGCATTGCTCAATCGCGGTTTTCAGTGCCTCTTTGAGGCGTATCGGGTCATCCGGCAATTGCGATACATCGCCTAAGGCCGCTCCTGAAGCCCTGACGCATGCTTCGAGCATGGCCAGGTTGCTGTTGTAGATTGAAAGGTTTCCGGCATTTTCGCCGGGCATGCAGAGTTCGTCACCAACCGTGATCAGCGCGACTTTCGGCTGACGGTAAACGTTTGCCGAACCAAGACCAAAGGCGGCGAGGAGAGCGATTTCTGCCGGAGTGATTCGGATGCCTTTTCCTGCCAGCAGCTCTCCTGCCATAATCTCTTCTCCGGTATGGCGGATATTGGCCCCACAAGCCGGAGCCTTGTAAATCTCCACCACCTCACCATCGAAGCCGCTGGTATCCTCGAACTGCACGACAGTATCAGCCCCTTCAGGCATCGGTGCGCCAGTCATGATGCGGGCGCATCTCCCTGGGGCGACCGGTATCGTGGCCTGAGTACCGGCAGGGATATCCTGGGTGATTTTCAGGCTGGATGGCGCGTTTGCCGATGCGCTGGAAATATCGTCAAAGAGCACGGCGAAACCGTCCATGGCTGCATTGGTGAATCGGGGCATGGGGAACCCTGCGTGGAGATTTTCCGCGAGGATTTTTCCCGTGAGCTGATTGAGCGGCAGGCGGCAGATCGGGGAATCTGGCCTGATCGATTGCCGGATTATCTCATGTGCTTCCTGGACCGTGATCATCTTCAGTGGCCCTCCCCGCGTAGCATCGAAAAAGCGTGGAATACTCCGGGAACGAGGACTTCGAGCGCGTCGCCGGCCGCTCCCGGGCTGCCGGGCAGGCAGATGACCATGGTGTTGCCGATTACTCCCGCCGTGAGCCTCGAAAGCATAGCTGTCCTGATCTTTCCCTGTCCCCACTGGAACAGCGCCTGTTCGACGCCAGGGAGTCTCCGGGTGAATTTCGGCAGCAGGGTCTCAATGGTCAGATCCCTCGGCCCGAGCCCGGTGCCTCCGGAGGTGACGATCAGTTCGATCCCGTCACTGACCCAGGTGTCGATCGTTGATGCAATCTCCTCCGGTTCATCAGCGATCACGGTCAGATGTTCGACGGCACAACCGGCAGATTCCAGCCCTTCACGGAGAATCGCTCCGGATCGATCAGCTCCTGCACCGCTTGAGATCGAATCGGACATCACCAGGACCGAGCTCTTCGGGCGGTACTCCGATGACGAACTCTGTTTCCCGCCGGTTTTTGTTTCCAGCCTGACACCGTTGATCTCCATTGTCCTGTCGACCGCCTTGCACATGTCATAGATAGTCAGGGCCGCTACAGATACGGCAGTAAGGGCCTCCATCTCAACGCCGGTCGATTCCCTTGTCCTGACAGTAGCACGGATGCCGATCCTGTCTGCAAGAGTTTCGAATACGAGGTCGATCCATGAAAGGTTGAGCTGGTGGCACAGTGGAATGAGGTTCGCCGCCTGCTTTGCTGCCTGTATTCCTGCTATTTTTGCCGCAGACAGCACATTGCCTTTGGGCAGAGCGTCCTTTGCAAGCAGGGCAATGGTTTCAGGCTGCATGACGATCCATCCCGATGCCTGCGCTTCGCGCCGGGTCGGAGGTTTTCCGGAAACGTCGACCATACGGACCATGCCGCTGTCGTCAAGGTGAGTGAATTCCATGCTGATTTTGTTGGTGGCTTGCCTTTGTGCCTGCGTGCATTCGGGCGGCCTGGACATCGTGGATGCCTGGGGCCGCCTGATGGGTCAATATATTGATTATCCCTCTGTTTGCCTGCAGCCTTCCGGAAAAGGTCAGACCCGGCAAGCATGTGGCTGGTCAGGGTGAGGGCTTATGAACGGGAGATTCAGGCGCTTTTTGCGCAGTCGGGGCAGATTCCGCTGATGACGACACGCTTGCCGAGTACGGTAAACAGCTTTGCGATCTGTTCGGGCACCTTGACTTCGTCTAGCGACGGATCGCAGAAGTCGGTGATCAGGCCGCATTTGACGCAGTGCAGGTGGTGATGGCGCCCGGTTTGTGAATCGAACCGGCGCGCTACCGAATAGGATTCGACCATGGCGATCACGCCGATTTCGGCAAAGGTCAGCAGCGTTCTGTTGACGGTGTCGAATGAAATGGTTGGATAAGCCTCGGTTATTTTTCTGTACACGCTGTCTGCTGAAGGATGGTCGGCGGACTCGATGAGCACCTTGTAAATCGCCAGTCGCTGTGGCGTGACTTTAAGGCCGTTCTGCCTGCAGCGGTCGATGAAGAGCTCCATCGGTCCTTTGATGCTTGTTTCAGCCATCGATCGTTGATTCTTTGAATGGGCCGGCGCCTTGCGTCCGGATGTCGGAGAGTCTTTGATAGGATCAAAAACATAATATTAACAATTCCTAATAATAGGGAAAAAATACCGAAAAAAATAGAGATACATTGAGCCATAAAGCAGTTTTCCCGGCATTTGACTCGCAGGCGTTTCCGAGAGTTTTTTTTCCGGGGCCGGTTCTCTAACTTGAATAACGAAAGGTCCGTCCGAGGCGATAAAGGGCGCAAGGGGAAACCGGTTTCCGAAAAGCGATACATGGTTATGGCAAAAACGAAGGAAAACAAGGGCGGTCTGACGGGAGGCATTCAGGACGCAGTCCGCTTTTCATCCTCTTTGCTTTCGTTCATGTGGAAGCATTTCATTCAGGACCGTATCCTCCTGAGCGCCGGATCGCTGGCCTTTCAGACCCTTCTGTCCCTGGTGCCGTTCATGGCAGTCATCCTGTCGATGCTGAAAGTGTTTCCGGTTTTTGGTTCGCTCAAGCTCTACATAGGGGATTTTCTTTTCCAGAATTTTGCCCCGGCACAGGGTGCGCTCCTGAAGGGTTATCTCTGGGAGTTCATCGACAAAACCTCTTCGTTATCGGTCATTGGCGGCATTTTTCTCATTGTGATAGCCCTTTTCCTGATCTCGACGATCGATCAGACGCTGAACGGCATCTGGGAGGTGCATGATCCGAGAAAGGTTCTGCAGGGTTTCACATTATACTGGACGGTGCTGACACTCGGCCCGGTATTCATAGGCACCAGTCTTGTGGCCAGTTCATTCGTGTGGTATACGGTGTTTACCGAAGGAGCACTGCTCGAAATGAAAACGCGCCTTCTTTCATACATTCCGTTCGTCAATTCGATTGTCGCCTTTTTTCTTCTTTACATGCTTGTGCCGAACAGGAGGGTGAGGTTTGTCCATGCCCTTGCCGGTGGGCTGCTCGCGGCCATCCTTTTCGAACTAGCCAAAAGGTGGTTTGCCTTCTACGTATCCAGCTTTGCTACCTTCGAGCACATATACGGAGCCCTTTCGGTGATTCCGATGCTTTTTTTCTGGATCTATCTCGAATGGATCGTTGTTCTGACGGGCGCCGAATTTGTATTCTCACTCGGCTATTTCAACACGTCAGCAGATGATTCATGGCAGTTTGATCCGCTGCAGGGAGTGCCGGGAATCATTGCGGTGCTGCGTTCCGTTTGGTCCGCACAGGTTTCGGGAACCTTTATGACCATGAAAAAGCTCTTTGCTGCGGAAATTATGGCCGACCGTAGTAAATTAAGCCATATCGTCGAGTTTCTGGTGCAGAATGGTATTGTGCACCAGACGGCCGACGGAGGACTTGCAATCAGCGCCGACCTTCACTCCCTGACTCTCTACGACCTATACTCAAGGATTCCACCTGAGATCGTTCACGGGGATCACGGTTCGAAGGAACTTCCAGCCGGGACCGGGCTCATGGAGGTGCGCGTCGAAGTCCGGGAAGCGCTCAGAAGCACGATGCAAGTGCCGCTGATAGCGCTGATGAACGATTCAAAAGAGGCAGTATCATGAGTTATCAGGTCATTGCAAGAAAATACAGGCCGTCCCGCTTTGCGGACATCACGGCCCAGGAACATATCACCGGCACGATCCAGAACTCCCTCAGGATGGGCAGGGTCGGACATGGATATATCTTTTCCGGACTCAGAGGGGTCGGCAAGACAACCGCTGCCAGGGTGTTCGCCAAGGCAGTCAACTGCCAGCGGATGATCGACGACCCGGTTTACCTCAAGGAGGTTACCGAACCATGTGGAGAGTGCGAAAGTTGCCGGGACTTCGATGCCGGGGCAAGCCTGAACATCGCCGAGTTCGATGCGGCCTCCAACAACAGCGTCGACGATATCCGCCTCTTGCGCGACAACGTCCGTTACGGCCCGCAGAGAGGACGATACCGTGTCTACATCATCGACGAAGTGCACATGCTTTCGACAGCGGCCTTCAACGCATTCCTGAAGACCCTCGAAGAGCCGCCGCCCCATGCGATCTTCATTTTTGCGACAACGGAACTGCACAAGATTCCTGCTACCATCGCTTCCCGATGCCAGCGGTTCAACTTCAAGCGCATTCCAATCGCTGAAATCCAGCGCCAGTTGCAGTTCATCTGCGACGCTGAGCAGATCACGGCCGATGCTGACGCATTGCAGCTGGTGGCACGCAAGGCGCAGGGATCGATGCGTGACGGCCAGAGCATCCTCGACCAGGTGATTGCCTTTGCCCTCGACAGCGAAGGTGCCAGGACCATTCGTTACGAGCAGGTTGCCGATCTTCTGAGCTACATCGACGATGACCATTTCTTCATGGTGACTGACGCCATTGCCAACGGGGATGCCGCGGCGATGCTCGAAGTGGCCGGAATGGTGAACAGGAACGGCTATGACGAGCAGGATTTCATTGAAAAGCTGATCGAGCATTTCAGGAACTTCCTCATTATTCACAACCTGCGTTCGAGTCGCCTGATCGAACGGCCTGAACCGGTCAGGGAACGCTACCAGCGTGACGCAATGCGGCTGACTCCTGCAGTGATCATGGCCATGACCGACTTTCTCATGCAGACACAGCGCGAACTGAAGTTCTATTCGGAGCACCAGTTCAGATTCGAGCTGGCTCTCCTCAAGTTGATCGATCTGGGAGGCACCGCCTCGCAGACCGTCGTGGCTGCTTCGGCAGACGAAAAAAAAAAGCCTCTCCTGAGCCTGTAGCTTCTCCGCAAGCCGCTGCTTCCACAACGGTGCGTCCTCCGGTGAAGAAGCGTCCTCCTGTCGTTATTACCCCAGAACCTGAATCGCATTCCGGATTGCCGCCGATGCCTGAGCCGACATTACCTCCGTCGCCCCCCTGTCGGACCGATTCAGCATATCATCCGGAAAAGCCTGCTGTGCCTGCGCCGCCTGTCATTCCTCCTCCTACTGCGGAGGTCGTTCCGACTACCTTCGACCTTGGTTCGTGGAAACAGGCCTTGTCGCAATTCGGCAGCAACCCGGAGCCTAGAGTTTCCGGTCCAGTCAAGTCCATGCTTCAGGACAATGGGCAGCAAGGGGAGGGAGATGCTCCGGTCGCTGTGCTCGACCAGTTGCGGCTTGAGTGGGGGCGTTTCCTGGATCACCTTTCCAAAAAGGGGTTGCAGGTCATGGTGTCGCACCTTCACGTCTCCGAGCTGATAGCATGCAGCCCAAGAGGGGTCGTGGAGCTCGGCTGCTGCCGGAATTTTTCCTTCGAGGAGCTGCAGCATGATACAGCAATGCTCGAAGAGGAGCTTGCCGCGTTTTACCGGCTGCCTCTGAAGCTGGTTGTCCGCTACGATGCGGCGCGGGACGCCTGTACCAGGGAGAAGAGCATCTTCACCATGTTTCAGGAACTGTCGGAATCCAACGAAGTGGTCAGATGCCTGATAAGGGATTTCGGTGGCGAACTGGTATACTGAACGTGCCATGATACCTCCTGAAGAGAGCGAATGGTTTTACAATTCGTTGAAAATTCATCATATTCAGGTTTTTACAACCGTTTCATGAACAACCGATTTATGAGCAAGGCGCCATTATCAGCTGAAGGATTGCAGAATAGATTCAGAACAAATTATTGCGGGCTTCTCAACCGCGGCTCAGAGAGCGAAAAGGTCAAGCTCGGTGGCTGGGTACACCGTAAAAGGGATCACGGCGGCCTGATTTTCATCGATCTCAGGGACCATACCGGGATCTGCCAGCTGGTGATCCAGCCTGAAAATGTCGGGCTGTTCAAAGCTGTTGAAGGGCTGCATTCCGAGTCGGTTATATGTGCCGAGGGAGTAGTGGTTCTCCGTTCCGACGAGACCGTCAACACGAGGATCGCATCGGGGGCCATCGAAGTGGTCGTTTCATCGATCCAGGTGGAGAGCAATGCCCAGACGTTGCCGTTCCCGGTTGCGGACGAGGTTCCCACCTCGGAGGAGCTTAGACTGAAATACCGTTTTATCGACCTTCGCCGCGAGAAGTTGCATGATAACATCATCTTCCGCAGCAATCTTACCGCAGCCGTGAGGAAGTATCTCGTTGATCATGACTTCATCGAGATCCAGACCCCTATCCTGACCTCAAGCTCTCCCGAAGGCGCCCGCGACTTCCTCGTACCGAGCCGCCTGCATCCAGGAAAGTTCTACGCTCTTCCCCAGGCACCTCAGCAGTTCAAGCAGCTCCTGATGGTTGCAGGGTTCCCTCGCTATTTCCAGATCGCTCCGTGCTTCCGCGATGAAGATGCCCGCGCTGATCGCAGCCCGGGCGAGTTCTACCAGGTTGATATCGAGATGTCCTTCATTGAGCAGGATAACCTGTTCCAGATCCTTGAAGGCCTGTTCAAGCACGTCACCGAGACGATGTCCCAGAAGCGCATCACGCAGTACCCGTTCCCGCGCATCAGCTATCGAGACGTGATGAACCGTTTCGGTTCCGACAAGCCCGACCTCAGGATCCCGCTGGAGATCCAGGACGTATCCCGACTGTTCGTGAACTCCGGGTTCAAGGTCTTCGCATCGAATACCAGGGATGGCTCCTGCGTCAAGGCGCTAGTGCTGAAGGGCATGGGCAATGAGTCGCGCCTGTTCTATGACAAGGCCGAAAAGCGTGCAAAGGAGCTCGGTTCAGCAGGCCTTGCCTACATCCAGTTCAGGGAAGAGGGACCGAAAGGACCGATGGTCAAGTTCATGAGTGAGGATGAGATGGCCTCCCTGAAGGAATCACTTGGTCTGGTGACCGGTGACGTAGTGTTCTTCGGTGCCGGCAAATGGGAGAAGACCTGCAAGATCATGGGCGGCATGCGCTCCTACTTCGCGGATCTCTTTCCTCTCGACAGGGACGAACTGTCGTTCTGCTGGATCGTAGATTTCCCGATGTACGAATTCAACGAGGAGGAGAAGAAGATCGAGTTCTCGCATAACCCCTTCTCGATGCCTCAGGGCGAGATGGAGGCACTCGAATCGAAATTCCCGCTCGATATCCTCGCCTTCCAGTACGACATCGTCTGCAATGGCATCGAGCTCTCCAGCGGCGCCATCAGGAACCACCGTCCCGACATCATGTACAAGGCGTTCGAGATTGCAGGATACTCGAAGGAGGAGGTCGATGCAAGGTTTGGCCACATGATTGACGCCTTCAAGCTCGGCGCCCCACCGCACGGAGGCATTGCCCCGGGCCTGGACCGCATGGTGATGATCCTGCGCGACGAGCAGAATATCCGCGAGGTGATCGCATTCCCGATGAACCAGTCTGCCCAGGACCTGATGATGTCAGCTCCGTCGGAAGTGACACTGCAGCAGCTCAAGGAGCTGCATCTCAAGGTGGAGTTGCCGGTAGAGGAGAAATAGCCGACCAGTTGCTGACAGGGATAAAATCAGCATCAAATGAAAATGAAAAAGGCTGTCTCAAAAGTCAAGGTGAGGCAGCCTTTTTGCATTGCCGGGAGCGCCGGGCTCCAGCTCGGTTCTTAAGCCTCTGGCAATAGCTTTGTCGATATTGTGCTGGAGTGTTCGATTAAACGAATACTTGCCAAGCTGGAGCTTGGCGCTCCCAGGGGGTGAGGAACTATCTTTTAAGACAGCCTCTTTTGCTTTTATTCTACCGGCTGATCATCGTCTCAAGCAGTCTGCGAAACTCGCTCATCTCGATATTGTTGTTTTTGGCAATATTCCTGAGCGGGTCGTCCTTTTTTGCTTCGATCCCTTTTTGTTTGAGTGCGAGTTGCAGGGAGGTTGCAGATACTCCTGCTTCGTCAGCGACTTGCTGCAAGGTTTTTCTCCCGAAACCCTCACCCTGCAGTTTATGCGTTTCCTTTTCAGCAGGCGTGATAAACGCATAGACCTGCTCTGCTGTCATGCTGTTTGCTTTAGCTATTTCAGCGATCGTCTGCTTCTCTGAGGTTACGTTCAACTTCGCATTTTTCAGCTTCGTGATCAGGGCTTCGGGATCTCCACCAAGACCCGGCTGCTGCGACAGCTCAGTAAGGCTCATAAGCTCTGCATGAGGGACTGGCGCCTGTTTGTCCTTGCGTTCCCAGGAGTTGGAGATGGTATTGCCGAACTTGATGACTGCAGAGAATGGCTGAACATCAAAGTATGTCCCCAATCCGAAAAAGGCTGAGAGAGTGATTATCGAAAGCAGTTCCACCGGGCTTTTGAGTCCCTGGGCTGTTTTTGATTTCAGGTAGGAGAGGAACGCTTTCCAGTTGATGAAAAAGAGATGGAACAGAGAGAGGATGACAAAGGCAAAGCCGAAGATGGTGTGCTGGTTGAGCCATCCTCTTTTTGTAAGCCCGAGCATCTGCCAGTCGCTCCAGTTGGCAACCCGGCCCGGAGGAGAGATGTAGAGGATCACTCCCGAAACCAGCATCATGAATAAAGCAATGAAAAGACCGAAGCTTATAAATACCCGCCAACTGAATGACTTTTTCATTTGAAATTCCTTTCCTGTTTAGTCGTTAAACTTCGTAAAATCAGACTGCTTTTCATTTTTCGCCGGCTTCCAGCTGTCGGTGTTGTGGCATGTCAAGCAATTTGCCTGTGTCTGGCGATGCCGATCATCATATGGCTGATCGCGGCTGTGGCATCGTATACACTTTGAGGAGGCAGTCAGCCTGCTGTGATCGAACACGGCCATTTGAACGGCTTTATCGACGGCATAAGCGGAGGTGTTGAACAGTGCCTCCATACTGACCAAAAGCAACAAAGGTTTCATGTCGGTAAACGCTTGATGTTAACAGGAATCGAAGATTCACTTTCGGTATCGTTCCATTCCAATTGCCACATTTTCCCCATCACTTGCCATATCGGAGGTACCCTTACCTTATTGACGATTATTTAAGGAGAATCGTGCGTGAAACTGTCCTGGCGATTAATTCAATGAGTGTATGCGGCCTGACAAGTCGGCAGGGTGTGGCTGTTTGGCCGCAGGTTTGATTAAAAACGAAAAGGCACCGGAGTTAACGGTGCCTTTTCGTTTTTGTGGCCTGAACCAGATCAGAGGTAAAACTCGGGTTTGAGCTTCCTGGTGAAGCGGTTCATCATGAAGTTGACGAACCAGACCCAGTTCAGAGGCTTGCCCTGCATGCGCTGCATGATCGCTCGTCCTTTGTAGACCTCTTTCTGCAGCTTGACGAAGTTTTCGAGCAGCTTCTCTCCCGAAATCTTTTTTGGCTCGAACATATAGTGGTAGGTGTCGTACTTGTCCCAGTCGAAGTGACGTATCCTTGGTTTCATCTCCTCATAGAACGGCGTTCCGGGGAAGGGCGTTACCAGCGAGAAGACCGGGAACTCTATCCGGTTCTGCATGATGAAGTCGTAAGTGGCCTGGAAGCTTTTCTCGCTGTCGTCATCGAAGCCGAACATGAAGTATCCCTGGATGGCGATACCGTTCCTGTGCAGGTTACCGACCACGGTCGAGTAGTTCTGGAGGCGATTGGCCCCTTTATTTATGGTTTTGAGAATGTCGGGGTTGAGCGACTCGAAGCCGATGCTCATCAGGTCGCATCCTGAACGGCCGGCAACCTCCGCCACCTCCGGCTTGTGCAGGAAGTTCATGGAGATGTTCGCGTTCCAGCGTACGCCGAGCTTGGCCATCTCTTCGAGCAGTTCTGTGAAGTATGAAGGCCTGAAGCTGATGTTGTCGTCCATGAAGGAGAAATTCACCTTCTTTTTGCCCAGACGTTCCTGGTGGTAACGCATTTCATCGAGCACCAGGTCGATCTCGCGGTACCGGTAGCTCTTGCCGTATACTGTCGGGGTGGTGCAGAAATTGCAACCCACAGGACAGCCTTTCGTTGCCAGGATAGGGATGAGCGCACTGTAGCGTTTGGCGTTCTTCGAGTTCAGGGCGAAGCTGAAATCGGGGCGCTGCATGGTAGTCATCGACCGTAGCTCCTGTGCCTTGTAGAGGCTTTTCATGGTGCCCCGGAGGATGTCGGTTGCCAGTTCGTTCCAGACCGATTCGATTTCACCGTACACGACGCTGGAGCAGTGCTGTGTGGCCTCATCGTGCAGCATGGTTGGGTGGACACCGCCAAGCAGCACTATCTTTTTTTGTGCCAGAGCCCGGTCGCCAATACGATATGCCTTGCTTGCGTTGAGGGTTCGTGAGGTGATGGCCACGACGTCGTATCCTGAGAAATCTTCGGGAACCTCGTCTCCGGTCCGTTCGTCGAGGAACGTGACGTCGAACAGTTTGCTTGCGAGCGAGGCAACCATGATCAGGTTCAGGGGCATGCTGACGTTGCCTGAATCGACCATCATGCTGGTCTGGCTTTTAGGCTGGATCAGCAGCCACTTTTTTCTTGTTTTCTGTTCTGCAGCAAGCCGTTCAAGGGATTCAGCAGTGACGTCGTTTCGGGGAATCGCCGTTCCGTTGGTTTGAATGTCGTCTGCCAGCATGCCTTTCCTGAATAAGTGGTAATGATTACAGATTGAAACCACAAGGTATGAAAAGTTTCCCTAAAAACGTCTGGAGAGGGTTGAAAAACATGGCAGTCTCAGGCACGCTTTTCCAGAACGGCAACAGTGAATCTGCTGACGCAGACAAGTTTGCCGGCATCGTTCAGGATCCTGATGTCCCATACCTGTGAAGTGCGTCCGAGGTGGAGAGGTGTGGCTGTGGCATGGACGAACCCTTCGCCATCCTTGACCGAACGGATATGGTTGGCGTTGATCTCCTGACCGACGATGAAGCATTTGTCGCGGTCGATACAATAGGATGCGGCAATGCTGCCGACTGTTTCAGCAAGGGCAAGTGAAGCGCCGCCATGCAGGATACCGATGCGCTGGATGGTTCGGTGGTCTACGGGCATTCTGGCCGTCATTGAGCCGGCTCCGATCGCGGTAATTTCAATGCCGAGGTGCCGGGCCATCTGCCCTTCGACGATCTGCGACGCGTTAACCTCTTCTGGAGTGATCGGGACCGTGAAGATCGATGCTTGTGTCATGGATCGGTAAGGTTGGTCTGGAGAGGAACTGCGGCAGGTGGACTGCCGGTGAGCGGGTGACGAGATTCGAACTCGCGACATTTTGCTTGGGAAGCAAACACTCTACCAACTGAGTTACACCCGCTTTTGAAAAGCATCCCGCTTTCCTGAATGTCAAGCGGGGTATTGTAAGGAGTGGTGAGGGAGGGAGTTGAACCCTCGACCTCAGGGTTATGAATCCTGTGCTCTAACCAACTGAGCTACCTCACCATAAGGGCCCTAATATACGATGCCGACTTTCAAATCGCAAGATCCTGAAACGATTTAATTCTTTTCGGTTTTGCCTGATTTCAGCCTTGCAAGTATGGCTTCGCCGATGAAAATGTCTTCAGGCGTGGTGATCTTGATGTTATGGTATCCTGTCTCGTAAATTCTGATCTCCTGTTCGGGGAAGAATCGTTCCACGAGTGCAGCATCGTCGGTGGCGTACCACTGTTCGAGCCCTGCATGCCGATGGGCTTCGATCAGCTTTTCCGGGGCGAATCCCTGCGGGGTCTGGACCTGGAGCAGGCGGCTGCGGTCGAGCGTTTCACCGAACACTTCCGGTGTTTTGCCGATATATTTGATGGTGTCTTTCGGTCTGGTCGCAGGTACGCATGCTCCGTAGATCGCCGAAATCCTGGCGATGTCGTCGATCTCTTCGGGTTGGATGAAGGGCCGGGCGCCGTCGTGCACGAGTATGGCATCCGCCGACTCTTCGGAGGCTACGATTTCCTTCTCGATAAGGGCCATGCAGTTGGCTATGGAGTCCTGCCGTTCCTTGCCGCCTTCGATGACGGCCTTCACTTTGCCGAACCCGTGCTTTCTGCAGAGCTTCTCGATGGATTCGATGCTGTCGACCTTGGTTGCTATATAGACCGACTTGATGGTTGAAGCCTCCTCGAAAGCCCTGATAGTATGCCAGATGACAGGATATCCTCCGATTTCGAGCATCTGTTTGCTCAGCCCGCCTTCGAGTTGCATGCGTTTACCGACGCCGCTGGCAGCGATTATGGCGATCGTCTTCATTGTCTTACCAGATCAGCATTGCGTCCCCGTAGGCGAGGAACCTGTAGTTGTTCTTCAGCGCCGACTTGTATGCTTCCAGAAGCAGGCGGTGCTCGGCGAAGGCGCTGACCACCATCATGAGAGTCGTTTCCGGCATCTGGAAATTGGTGATGAGCGCATCGGTGACCTTGAAGTGGTAGGGCGGATAGATGAACTTGTCGGTCCAGCCCTGGCCGAACTTTATCTTTCCGTCGACCGTGGCGTTGGCTTCCAGGGCACGGCAGGTCGTTGTTCCCACCACGAATACCCTGCCTGACTTGTTGACCTTGGTTTCGTTGATCTCCATGGCCGTCTGGTAGGGGATGTTGAAATACTCGGAATCCATCTTGTGCTTCGAGACATCCTCGACCTCGATAGCGTTGAATGTACTCAGGCTCGGATGCAGCGTGATCGGCAGGATCTTCACTCCGATCTTCTGGATCTGCTGCAGTAGCGGCATCGTGAAGTGCAGTCCAGCCATCGGGGCCACGACAGCACCGGTCTGCTGGGCGTAAACGGTCTGGTAATCGGTGCGGTCCGTCTCCTTTGGCTTTCTCGTGAAGTATGGCGGAAGCGGTACATGCCCGATTTTGTCGACCATCTCGAAAACGTCGATGTCCGGGTTGAGGAAGCGGATCGTCCTGCCTCTAGATGTGGTGTTGTCAACAACTTCGGCCACGACGTCATCTTCGAAATAGATCTTGTTGCCGACCCTGACCTTACGGGCCGGATCGACCAGCACGTCCCACAGCCCGGCCTCCTTGTTCAGCTCCCTGAGCAGGAATACCTCGATCTTTGCGTCCGTTTTCTCCTTCTGTCCGAAGATCTTTGCCGGAAATACCTTGCTGTTGTTGACTACGAGCAGGTCGCCTTTTTTGAAGTAGGATACGATATCTGTAAAAACCTTGTGCTCGATATCCTTCTTTCGACGGTTCAGTACCATCATTTTGCAGGCATCGCGGGGAGATTCCGGATGATCGGCAATTCTTGTTTTGGGAAGTGTATAACGAAAATTCGAAAGCCGCATATGCTGTTGTGGGTCAATGGGTGAACATCGCTGAAAAGATGAACCTAATTATATAGCGTTTAAACGTAAATAACAAAACCGGGAGGGTAGCGATGCCCTCCCGGCGGGTTCCAGTCAGACGAGCGGGACTGTGGTTTCCAAACCCTTTTTAAGCGTGACAGGGTGTCCGCATACCAGGGCTGGCAGTTCCTCGGCAGCCGATTCCTTAAGGGTTATCGATGTGCTGTTTGAAGTCAGGACTATCCGGTACCAACTGCCCCTGAAGGTGAGGTTCGTTTCGAACCGTTTCCAGTGCGACGGGAGGTTGGGTTTTATGTTCAGCATATCGTTATGGAATGCGATACCTGTAAAGTAGCGGGTGACGGTGTCGATGGTGCCGGCCATCACACCGCAATGGATGCCCTCCTGCGTAGTGCCGCCCTGGGTATCCTGGATGTCGCTTTTCAGGGCTTCTGCAAACCAGTTCCATGCTGTTTCGTGGCCGTTCAGCAGGTAGCTGGAAATGATAGAGTGCACCACCTTGCTCAGGGTCGAGCCATGGCTGGTTCTCGGTTCGTAATAGGCATAGTTTTCACGGACGAACCTGAATGCATCCTGCACGGTATAACCCAGGCGTTCGAGGATTCCGCATACCTCGGATGGGGTAAGGGTATAAAAGGTCATCAGGACATCGGCCTGTTTGGCGACCTTGTAATTGTCGGGCGAATCGTTTTCCGCCTTCAGGATTCTGTCCATCCTGTGGATGTTGCCGTACTTGTGCTTGTAGTGGTCCCAGTCGAGCTCCTTGAGTTCCATGTAGCCGTCGAACTGTTCCAGGATGCCGTCAGGATCGATGAGCACATTCATTTTGGCCATGATGTCGCGCCACTGCATGAACTCTTCGTGGCCGATATTGATGCGTTCCATCAGGCGGTCCATGATTTCAGGATCGAGCTGCTGACTGATCTCAACCGCTTTTTCGAGCAGCCAGACCGTCATGATGTTGGTATAGGAGTTATCCCTGACGCCGGGTTTGCCGGAACCGTGAAGCTCCTCATGGAACTCGTCGGGCCCCATGACCCCTTCGATATGGTATCGGCCTGTTTCCGGAGAGAAGGAGGCGATGCTTGCCCAGAATCGGGCTATCTCGAACATCATCTCTGCACCGTAGCTGTTCAGGAATTCTGTGTCTCCTGTATCGTGGATATAGCGCCAGGTGTTGTAGAACACGGCGATTGAGACATGCCGCTGGCGACAGCTCAGGTCCGGGTCCCATGCGCCGCTCTTCGGGTTGTAGTGGATGGTCGGAGTCTCTTCCCGGCCATCGTCGGCACCCTGCCAGGGGAACATGGCTCCACGGTATCCGTTTTCGCGGGCGTAGTCGCGTGCGGCGTCAAGTCTGCGGAAGCGGTACATGAGCAGCGCACGGGCGATTTCAGGCGCATGCTGGTTGAAGAACGGGAGAATGTAGATCTCGTCCCAGAATATGTGGCCGCGATAGCCTTCGCCGTTCAGGCCACGCGCTGGCATGCCGGCATCGATGGTCTGGTTGTGCGGGGAGGCTGTGGCAAGGAGGTGATAGATGTGCAGTCGGAGCACTTTCTGGGTCAACCGGTCGCCCTGGACCTTCATGTCGGTTTTTTCCCAGATGGCGTCCCATGCCTTGACATGTTTGGCGAACAGCTCATCGAAGCTTCCTGCAGACTCGATGGTTTCACGCCCTGCCTGGACCGGTTGAGGTTGTCCGTAGTCGATGGATGTGTGGATGGAGACCACTTTTTCGACCGAGCAGCCATGACCAGCCGACAGGGGAAGCCTGAAGAGTTCGCTGATTGATCGGGGAGCGCTGACGATATTGCGTTCAGGCTGCATATCTTTGCCTGCCGCGCAGGAGATTGTCGTCCTTGCATGCGTGACGATGTCATACTTCGAATAGCTGGTCCGTACGTGCAGGAATATCGCGTCGGAGGTTCTGCCGTGGTCCACATGTTCGAGGTGGTCCGAGGCAAGGCTGCTGTAACGGGCAACCCCCTTGTTCTGGACCCGGCCGTCGATGGACGACCGGATTTCGACAACAGCCGAGTAGTTGACCGGTTCAAGGGTATACCTGATGGCCGCAACGTGCCGGTTGTCCATGCTGCAGAACCGCTGGCTCTTGATCCTGGTGATCCAGCCGAGAGTATCCTGGATGACGATCTCCCGCTCCATGAGCGCATGGCGAAGGTCGAGGTTCTGCGTGTAGCTCAACACCTTCTGTTCGAGCGGGTTGATGAAGTCGCCGTGTCCGATCCGGAACTCGATAGGCAGCCAGTTGGGGCAGTTCACCATGTCGTTGTTCCAGACGGTCTGACCGTGGACTTCAGAAGGCAGTTTGTTGAAAATGCCTGCCAGGTAGGTGCCAGGGTAATGGTGCGGGGAGGCCAGGCCGCATTCGATAGCGCCCCTGACACCCATGTATCCGTTTCCTGTGGAGGTGAGCGCTTCACGAAGCCGCTCCTCCTTGGCTTGCCAGGATGCGTAGTTCAGGTTCCAGCCCTCTTTTTCAAGACCGTCACTGAACCAGTGCTCAATCTCTTCGATGGTGATCTCGCCGAGATCACGCACGACGATGTCGGCACCCTGTTCCTTGAGTTTGATGCCTTCGATTTCACGGGCGATGCCGAGCACAAGCCCGAAATTACCCTTTGCCCCGGCCTGGACGCCGGAGATGGCATCTTCGACCACGACGCACTCGTGGGGTTCGAGGCCGAGATTGGCCGCGGCAGTCACGAAAATATCCGGATTCGGTTTGCCTTTCAGCTTCAGCTCGATCGATACTTCACCGTCGACGCGGGTTTCAAAGAGCTCTTCGAGGTTGGAGAGCTGGAGAATGAGCTGGCAGTTGCGGCTCGAAGAGGCGATACCAATGCGGATATCACGCGCCTTCAGTGCCTTGATGAACTCGACTGAGGACTGGAACACTTCAGGGCCTTCTTTGATCAGGATCTCTGTAAACAGGCTGTTTTTCCTGTTGCCGAGTCCGCAGACGGTTTCCTGTTCCGGGATATCGTCGAGTTCGCCGTAGGGAATTTCGATGTCCCTGGAGGCAAGGAAGCTTTTTACTCCTTCCATGCGGGGCTTGCCGTCTACGTACTTCAGGTAGTCGTGAGACGGGTCGAAGGGGACGTAGGGTTCATTGTTGATCTCGGCATAATTTTTCAGGAAGGAGTTGAACATCGCCTCCCAGGCCAGGCTGTGGATTCTGGCTGTGCCGGTGATGACTCCGTCGAGATCGAAAATGACGCCTTTGAAATTCATGCTCATTCTTTAGGAAACAGATAAATGGTTTGAAATAACAGCACTGATTAAAGAGACAGCAGGCCAAGAATTGTCAGCAGGATGTCCGGATAGGGTACCATGTAGCTTTTCGGGCAGATCTCCCTGACCTTCTGCATGAGTTTCTCGTCCCTGGTCACGAAAACGGTCCATACGTCCGCGTACAACTCCATGGCCTTTTTAAGCATCGGGATGTCCGAGGAGGTGTCGCCACATACCAGAACAGGTCCATTGGCCTCTTCGATCTTCAGTTCCTGGCAGATGAATTCGAGTCCGTCGCCCTTGTCGAAATCCCTTATCTGGCCGGTTTGAGGATCGACGTCGATGGTCAGGATGATCTCGATATCCAGGCCGGTATCCTCGATTCTGAAGTTCTTGCCGTCGGGGTCGATGTCTTTCACGATGCTTTTGATCTTTTCGAGGAACGCTGCCGATTCTGCCTCATTGACCGATCGGGTGATGTCCTGGCGGGCGATTGTGGTCTGGCCGAACTTGATCTGCAGGGCCGAGCCGATGAAGTTGAACTTCTCGAAAGACGGATCGAGCAGGATCAGCTGCATTCTTTCATTGAGCAGCTGGATCAGGTCCTGCTTGCTTTTCTCGATCGGGAAAGAGTTGAAACGCCCTTCGATGTCGATGAATTCACGACCTTTCGAGCCGGCATAGACGAAAATGTGCTCGGGGTTGATCGAGACGTTCAGGATGCCGAAATCCTTCAGCGGTGCCGATGTGATGATCAGCGGATATTTGCAGCAGTTCCTGGCGAAGCGCGACAGGAAGACCGAGTTGTAGATTGGCTGGATCGAGGAGCGATAGCGTCCGCAGTAGTTGTTGGTCGTGCCGTCGCGGTCGGTGATGAAGGCGCTGAACGATTTCCCCCTGAGCATCTCCACCCCTTCGCTTACGTAGTCGCTGAACCCGGGGATGAACTTCGCCAGGTACTCGATGAACCGGTCTTCTCCGTACTCGAGGTAATAGATATCCTTTTGCAGCTCGCGGATTTCATAAGTCAGGTCCACCTCGATCTGCTTCATGCCGTCGAGGCGCAGGAGGCGCTGTCCTGTGTAGTCGTCGATATAGATGGTTTCGAGGGAGTAAAGGGCGTTTTTGAGGGATTCGAGGCACCCCTTGCCGACGACCCTCTGCTTCATGATGTTCTTTACGATAGGCTCCCTCAGGTCCCTCGTTTCTGCCTTGAGACGGTAGAGTTCCTTGAGGGTTCTGATATCCTGCAGGGTGATGGGGAAATTGCAGGTCCTAAGACTTCTCTCATTGACGATTGTTGTATGCATGCGAAGCCGGCAGAAGAAAAATGGTAATAAGCTCAAAACGTAAATTTACGAAAAAAAGCGGTCAGGAGATCAGTGAAACATGATTTTAACAATCTAATAAGGAGAATAAACGATTTCAGTGTCAAAATGCCCAAAATTGATTATGACCTGGCAGGTCGGTTATCCCGTTTTTCGAGGCTCCTGACGATCAGCTTATGAATTTCAGCCGGTGTCAGCAGTGCGTCGAGCATCACGAAGCGGTCGGGTTGTTCCGCGCCGATGGTGTGGTAGCCGTCGCGAACCCGCTGGTAGAATTCGAGCCCGGAGCTTTCCATGCGGTCGAGCTCTTCGGAATCGAAGGCCAGGGGAAGCGATTTCTCGGAAAACTTCCTCATGAGTGCATCTTCGGGGGTGATGTCGAGGTAGAAGGTGATGTCCGGCCGGATGCCAAAGGTCGCTATCCGGTTGACTTCGGCAAGCAGTTCGAGGCTCAGGCCGCGGCCATATCCCTGGTAAGCAGTCGTTGAATCGGAGAATCGGTCGAGGATGACGTCGCTTCCGTTGTCGAGCGCAGGCAGAATTACTCTCTGCACCAGCTCCGCCCGGCTGGCCGCAAAAAGCAGAAGTTCCCCGACCGGTGTGATGTCATGCCTGCTTTCAAGCAGCAGTCCCCTGATCTGTTCGGCTACGGCTGTGCCACCTGGTTCACGGAGCGTAAGCACTTCGCGGCCCAGATCCTGTAAATGCCGCTTCAGCTTCGTGACCTGGGTTGATTTCCCGGCCCCGTCGATGCCTTCGAAAGTTATGAGCATATGCCGTCTGCGGATGGTGATTCCTGAAAGATGAACTCAGTGATGGCGGCACTGAACAGCGAGGGATACTCTAGCATAGGAGAGTGGCCGCACTCACTGAAGATAACAAGCTTCGCGCAGGGAAGTTCCTGTTTGACGATCTGCGCGTACTTCGGGGACATATAGCGGTCCCGGTCTCCCCAGATCACAAGTACGGGCAGTTTGAGTTCATGCAGTCGCGAGCGGAGCCCGGTACGTTTTAAATCGAGCTTGAGGAGGTTCCTGTTCAGTCCCATGACCGTATCGAAGGCATCAGGGTCACGTGCCACGTCAAGTATTTTCATGCGAGTATCGGTATCGATGGCTGCAATATTGTGAAATGCCGAAGCATACATTTTTTTTGCGATGTTCTCTCTGGTGACGACCTGCTTGAGGATGTGCCGAACGCCAGGCAAGCTGAGGACACGGGCAAACGAGGGCAGGGTTATGAATCCATCCGTGTTGCTGAGCACGAGTTTGTCGAAGGTTCCCGGATAGGTGAGGGCTGTGGCCAGCAGATATTTTCCTCCCATGGAGTGCCCTGTTCCGTAGACCGGGCCATGACCGGCAGCATCTGTTTTTGTGAGGAACTCATGGATGAGGTCGGCGTAGAGTTGCAGGGAGTAGGGTTTATCCTTCGGCTTGTCGGATTGTCCGAAGCCAAGCAGGTCGAGAGCAAGTACCCTGAACGACCCGGCCAGCAGCGGTATTGTCAGCCTGTAGAAATCGAGGGACGAGGAGATGCCGTGAATGAGCAGCATGGCGGGGCCATGACCACCGGTGTCGACATATCGGTGCCGGTGCCCGCCGACGGTGATATACCTGTTCTGAATTGCCATGATGGAAAGGTTTGATGCCATGATTGATACGCCGGCAATAACCCGTGCTGTCTCTGCAAAAAAACAGGGGAAAAATACGTAATGATCGGCAAAAACGGATGCGCCTGATGCCAATGGTGAATATTTATGAAAAACCCGGGACAAAGGCGCTCCCGTTACTGAAAAAAAATGTAAGTTCTCGCGAATTATACAGTCATAAAACAGATTGTACATAAAAACAATAGGCGTCTAAATCCGGATTACAGGAAAAATCATGAACAGAACGGGGGCTGCAGCTGTGACATTGGTTGTGTGCTGCGGGCTTAACGGTTGCGTCAGGAAGCCCGACGACAGGGCCGCAAACCGTCAGGACAGTGCTCACGACAAGGTAGTACGTCCTGCTGGAAATGCGCTGGTAACCTCCTTCAGCGATATGCCTGCATGGCTTGACATCTACCGGAAAAAAAGTGTATTGGGTGTCTCAACCGTGGATCACGTGGTAATCGTCACCTTTGTGACGCTCGGCGGCCGTGACGAGGTTTATCGTTATTACTCCGGAAAATTCGGTAGAGAGGAGAATTTCTCCTCCTTCAGGGACAATCGCGACATCATCAGCTTTATCAGGGAGGGCTTCGGCGTGAAGATCACCCTGCTTGACCAATCAAAAAATCTCTGGTCGCTGGAATACCACAAACAGACGATCTGACCTCATCCGTTCCAATCGTTTCATCAAACTCTCCGATGTTTTTTCATGGGTCATCGGGGCTGTCAGGTATTTTTTCCGAACCGGCCGCTGGAATCGTTTCTGACCGTCGTCCTATCGAATGAATCGGATGCCTGTAAATTGCATCCGGAGCCAGATAATGACTTAATGATCAACAAACAGAAGAAACGATGAACAAGATTCTCATGACAGCCCTCGTGGCAGGGTTTATCGGTGCCGCGGGCACAACCTACGCAGCGGATAACGTACAGCCTTCGCCATGCGTGCCGCCAGGCGCTGCCGGCCCAGTTGATGGACGTGGTTATGGAGTGGGTCCAGGCGCCAGGCACGCACGGCCGGACATGAAGCAGGTCCTCAGGCTTAGCGAAAGCCAGGAAGCGAAATTGACCGAACTGCGGCAGAACTTTTTCCAGGAAAGCAAGCCGGTAAGGGTTGAGCTCGGAAACCTGATGCATGATCTTACTGACGAGTCTGTCAGGAAAAGACCCGATGAAAGGAAGATTGCCGATCTGACCGAAAAGATCGGACGACAGCATGCCAGGCTGGCTACGCTTGAGAGCAGCCATCTACGTGACCTGGCGACTGTGCTTGATCACAGGCAGATGGACACCCTGCTCCACATGAGGGATGATTTACGGAAGCATGGCGGCAAACGCGGATAAATTTGAACGCACGACAAATCGAAAAACAGGAAAGCCGGGATGGGAGTCCCGGTTTTTCTGTTTTCAGCCTGATCAGTGCTGCTGGCCGGTCGGACGTATGAGAATTTCGTTTACATCCACATGCGGTGGCTGGCTGACAGCGAAGATCACGGCGCGTGCGATGTCGTCCGGCAGCAGTTCGGCTGCTGCAGGTTTCTGGAGGTGATCCCAGAACGGAGTGTCCACGATGCCCGGTTCCACGAGCGTGACGCGGATGCCTGTGCCCGACATTTCGTTGCGAATGGCCTGGGCCATACCGGTGACGGCCCATTTGGTCGCCGAATAGAGGTTTCGTATTGATGTGATTCGTCCCACAACCGATCCGGTCACGAGGAAGTGGCCCTGTGTTCTTACCAGTTCCGGCAGAACGAGCCGTGCTGTGACGGCTGCCCCATAGACATTTGTAAGTACCATGTCCCGCCACTCCTCCGGCTTGTCGTCACCGCCGTAGAAGGTTGAGCCTTTCGAGAATCCTGCGTTGGCGAATGCGGCATCGATTTTCCCGAACCGCTCGATGGTTTTCCGGATCATCTCCTGTTGCTCTCCCCAGTCCGATACATCGCATTGGACTGCAAATGCCCGTTCATGGCCGAGCTCAGCTTCCAGAGCTTCCAGTTTGATTATAGATCGTGCTGCCAGAACGACTTTCCACCCGGATTCGACGGCTCGTCTGGCCGTTGCCTCTCCGATGCCTGTCGATGCGCCGGTGATAAGAAAAACCCTGCTATTGTCGGTGGTGTTCATAATGCCCGAATTTTGTTGACTTGCTTTTTTCTGCCCGCAGATCCGCAGACCCGGAAATCAGGGAATATAAATGATAAAGCAGTTTTTTCGGCCGTTCTGTAACCCGGTATGATGAGGCTGAACTCAGCAATTCATTTTTCTCAGAGGCGTCTCAACTTGAGAAATGATGATGTTCGCTTCCTTCAGGCATCGACCTGAGAATACACGCAACTCCTGCAATAGCCGGTTGACTGGGCAATGGTACGTAATTTGCATTGAGATATCGATATCCGGTCATGGCGACGTGCAGGGTATCGTCATCTTGTTGAAGCAGATTGCCAAAGGGCTGATGGCAGCCCTATTTTTTTTCCCGCAAGTAAAAGAAATAGGAGCATGAGCAGAAATTTCGACTACACCGCCTTCGAAGAGCATTTCAGGGGAGACAGCCAGAGCATACGGCAAAAACTTTCCGTATACCTGCCTCTGGTGCGTCAATTGAAGCTGGACGACTCTCGTTCAGCACTCGATATCGCCTGCGGGCGAGGCGAATGGATCCAGTTGCTGACAGAGAACAGGATTCCCGCATCAGGTATCGACATCAATGCAGATTCCCTGGCAATCTGCCGTCAGCAGGGTCTCGATGTGAAAGAGTCCGATCTTTTCGATTATCTGGAACAGCATCCTGACGAGCGCTATGGACTTGTCACCGGTTTTCATATAATCGAGCATCTGTCACTTGAGCAGCAGCAGGAGCTGTTACGGATTGTTCATGATCGTCTGGCCCCTGGCGGCATGATGATTCTGGAGACTCCGAACCCCGAAAACACTACGGTCGGAGCATGTGACTTTTACATCGATCCGACCCATACCCGTCCTGTACCGCCACCTCTGCTCGAATATTTTGCTGCCCAGGCCGGCTTTGCGTGTTACCGAATTCTGCGCGTGAACCGATCAGCGATCGGCGTGAATCTTCCTGCGTTGCCCAACGACATCCCCGGGGCAGGACATTACAACCGACTTGCCGGACTTTTGCTTTCGCGGGTGTTTCAGGCTCCCGATTACGCGCTGGTCGCCTTCAGGGAGGCTGCGCCGAACGGCAACCTGCTTCAGGAGCTCGAAAAGATTGTTCAGGCAAACGGTTGTGACGTGCCTGATAAACAGTCACGGGAGACCCTTCTCGAAGAACTGCGAGAGCGCGACCGCCAGATCGCCAGGCTCAATGGGCAGGCTGAGGCTCTTGAACGGAAGCTGAGCAAACAGCAGCATAAATCCGGTGCGATGATCGATGAGCTTGAGCAGCAGATAAGCAATCTTAACTGCCGAATCGACCAGCGTGAAGAGGAACTTGCCAGTCTTTACAATACTGAATTGGGCAAACTGCTGAAAAAGTACAAGACATGGAAAAAGAGGCACAAGCATATTCGGATTGAAGCAGCAGAAGCTTTGCCGCCGGTCGATGGGATTTCTGCGGATAGCCGTCTCCGGATGCTGAGCTCTTCCGCAAGGCAGATTTTCCGACAGCTTTCCGATGTCGGCGCGCAATGCCCTGCGGATCGGTAAAACGGCCTTGTGTTCAATCTGAATCCATCTGTACTGAGCATGAAAATCGTCATCGATCTACAGCCCGTTCAGGAAAAAGGGCTTTCCGACTCTCACAGCCTGAGGTCACTTGACCACCTCATCGCTTTTGCAGGGAACTGCGGAAATCATGAGGTAAGACTCGTTCTCAGTGATCTTTATCCTTTGACCGTCGAACCTTTGAGGGCAGCTGTGAAGGAGGTTCTTCCGCAGGAAAAAATCGAAGTATGGCATGCACCATCTGACGTCGATGAACCCTGGCATTGCGATGTGACACGTCAGATCCGAGGATACTTTCTGGCCAGTCTGTGTCCCGACATCATCCACCTTGCCGGTGATCCCTGCAGCCGGGCAGCGCTTGAAATCATCGATAAGTGTGATGCTCTTTGCGGTATCCCGTTCAGTGCGGAACAACATGAGCCTGCAAATGGCCAGGTTCGTTGTCCGGTCACTCGACAGGCCGCACTTCTTGTTGATGTTGCCGGCAGGCCCGGCGAGCACACTATTCAAGCATTCGAGCAATGGTATTCCGAAAGGAAACCTGCAGGAAACAGTCTGATCGAGTCGCGTCCGCGACTCGCATGCATCTCTCCGTTACCTCCAGAACCTTCCGGCATAAGCACCTATACTGCGGAACTTCTTCCATACCTTGCCGACTATTACGATATCGATGTCGTCATCGACCAGCAGCAGTTGACAGATCCATGGATAATGGCCAACTGCCCGATCCGTTCCGTCGAGTGGTTCCGTCAGAACCATGGCATTTACGACCGAGTGCTTTACCATTTCGGGAATTCCCCATTTCACAGGCATATGTTCGGGCTGCTCGACCTCATTCCCGGCACGGTCGTTCTGCATGAAATCTACCTTTCAGACATCGTCGGATATCTCGATAACCACAGTCATGTGCCGGGAGTCTTTGCCCGTGAGCTCTACCTGGCCCACGATTATCGCCCGCTGCAAAAATTGATGCAGGGGGGGAGCCGGGCTGAGATCGTGAGGGAGTATCCCTGCAGCTACAGCGTGATTCGCAATGCCGAAGGGGTAATTGTGCACTCGGCACATGCTGGCGAGCTTGCCGGCCACTGGTACGGGCCTGGTGTCCATGATCACATGGAGGTAATACCACACTTGCGGGTGCCCATGTCGCCATCTTCCCGCGAAACCGCCCGTCGGACCCTCGGCGTTTCCGATGATACCTTTCTTGTCTGCTGCTTCGGCCACATCGGCCAATACAAGCTGAATCAACGCCTGGTCGAGTCATGGGTTGCTTCGGAGCTCAATCGAGACCGTTCCTGTATGCTTGTTTTCGTTGGAAAGAACGACTCCGGACGTTACGGCCAAGAGCTTCTGCGGGCCATCTCCGGGCTGAGCCGGGTAAGAATCACCGGCTGGGTCGACGATACTGACTATCATCGTTGGCTCGAAGCGGCCGATCTGGCGGTTCAACTGCGCTGCCATTCTCGTGGTGAATCTTCCGGTGCGGTGCTCGATTGCATGAATCAGGGACTGGCCGTTATCGTCAACGCCCATGGAAGTATGGTTGAGTTAGACCCGGAAACCCTGTACATGCTGCCTGACAAGTTCAGCGATTGCGATCTTCGCGAGGCGTTGGAATCCCTCCATCGTGACAGCGAAGCACGAAGGTTATATGGAAGCAATGCCCTGTCCCATATACGCATGGCCCACGATCCGCTGAAGGTCGCCAGGCTTTACGCAAGGGCTATCGAACGGTTCGCCGCTGCTCCAGTGCACAGACGTACCGAGGCGGTCCGGGCGATCGCCACCCATCCATGCCTTACAGGTAACCAGGCCGGTTTTGAATCCATCGCTGAAGTTCTGGCCGAAACCTTTCCACCACCTGTGCGCAGGAAGCAACTGCTCATCGACATATCAGCAATTGCCAAAACCGACCTCAAAACCGGAATCCAGCGAGTGGTGCGGAGCATCGTTAAAAACCTGATCAACGACCCACCTCAGGGGTACCGTGTTGAACCTGTTTACGCAAGCCATGACGCCCCTTACCGGTATGCCAGGCAGCGCACGCTCGAACTGCTCGGCTGTACATCGTTGAGTCCGATATACGATGATCCTGTCGAAACGCATTCCGGTGATATTCTTTTCATTCCCGATCTTCATTTTCAGGTTGTAAAAAGCAAGCAGCAGCATTTTATGGCCATGCGCCGCAAAGGGGCAAGAGTTGTCTTTCTTGTGCACGATCTTTTGCCGGTCCAGTTTCCGGACTTTTTTCCCGAAGAGGCCGGACACGAATTCAGCAGTTATCTCGATGTCATTGCATGTTCAGCTGATGCGGCTATAGGCGTAACGGGCACTGTCGCCGATTGTCTTCATGAGTGGATCGGCAATCGCAGCCCCCACCGATACCGCCCGCTAGCCATCGGCTGGAACCATCATGGTGCGGACATTGAGGCAAGTATCCCTTCAAAAGGGCTTCCGGACGGTTTCGAATCGACCTTGCGCAAACTGTCGCCCGGGAAAACCATTCTGATGGTTGGTACTGTCGAGCCAAGAAAGGGGTATACCCAGGCCCTGCAGGCAATTGAAATTTTATGGGCCGACGGTCACGCAGTCAATCTGGCTATAGTCGGCAAATCGGGTTGGATGATCGAAGAGCTTTCCAGACGCCTCGAACATCATAAAGAACGTAACCGGCGTCTGTTCTGGTTTCAGGGAATAAGCGATGAAGCCCTTCTCAGGCTCTATGCGGAATCCGATGGTGTGCTCATGGCGTCAGAGGGAGAGGGATTCGGATTGCCGCTCATCGAAGCCGCTCAACACGGCTTGCCGATTCTTGCCCGGGATATTCCTGTGTTTCGTGAAATCGGCGGGGATCACGTGTCATATTTTTCCGGATCTACCGGCGCTGATCTGGCTCTATCCCTGAAACAGTGGCTGGCTGACATTCAGCAGGGGAGGTCGCCTGACTCAAACACGATGCCCTGGTTGAGCTGGGAGCAAAGCTCCAGGCGTCTTGCAGCCATGCTGACTGATCAAGAGCATCCAAACTGGGTTTATCCCGGTTGATACGAGTCTTCATACATTCTCCTTGTTCCTACCGCTTACGACAACTTCATTGAATTGTCCTTAACTGCAATTACCGGCAGTGTGTATTCTCATTTTGAATCATAATTGGCAACTGGAGTCTCTTTATGATTTCCAGCCTACGACAGGTATGATTTGCTTTTTTAACGAAGAGCAAATGCAACTGACTTGATTTAAATGCATTAACTGTTGTTTTAAGCTGTCTGGCATGAAAATTGATTGATATGAATGTATATGGTTCTGCAGTAATGCGTTGTAATGAATCGGCATTGATACCATCGAGTTTACTCCTCTCGTTTCCCACTTTTCCCTCATTTCCCCGATTGGTACATAGGGACGTAATGCGCTCTTCAATGTTTCGATAGAAGCCGGCGCATCTCAGGAAGGTGTTCCCGAATTAAACTGTTCTTTCGGTGGATTTGAGGTGCTAACATCAGAAAAAATAAATCTATACCAATATGTCAACAACACTTGACGGCGTGCAGGAGCTCTATCTTGCATACTTCGATCGCGCGGCTGATCCTGATGGATTGGTCTACTGGACAAAAGTCATCGGCAACGGTTCCAACTCGCTTCACAATGCGAGCAATCAGTTTGCCAACTCAGCGGAGGCGCATGCCTTGTATCCGTTCCTTATCAATCCGATATTGAGTGGTGAAGATACATTCATTACATCCGTTTACCATAATCTGTTCAACAGGGATCCTGAAGCAGGCGGCCTGGCTTACTGGAAAGGCGTTCTGACACCTGCAAACGCCGGTGATGTGATTTTTGGTATCGCCAGCGGCGCCCAGGGTTCCGATATCACAGCACTCAACCACAAGATCGCGATTGCTGAGCTTTATACCGATACGGTAACCAGCAATCCCGATATCGGCTACAGCGCATCAGCATCCGCAGCGGTGATCAACCCTGTTAACAGTACCGATGCTTCCCTGATAACAGCTGAGACATCGATTACCTCTTTGACTCCTCTGGCTCCGGTACAGAATTTCGAGCTCACCATAGGCACTGACAAATTCACCGGTCAGAGCAATACGAATGCAGTGTTCGATGCCTACGACGTGAATCCTCTCGATACCACCGTTCACCAGACCACGCTTACCCGGTTTGATGTTATTGACGGAGGATCAAGTGCGAGCAGCAATTTCAATCTTTACTCTTCGCTCGGCTACAACGATGTTCTGCAAGGCACCGTCCAGAATGTGAAGAACATCAATCTGTACAATGATGCCGATCTTATCGACCTGAACTCAGCCCTGTTCAAAGCAAAAGTGACCAATGACATTACCCACGATTTCCTCAATCAGCTGAAGCGTTTCCAGGATCAGCTCGGCGATCGTTCAAACAGCTACCTGAACTCGGCTATCTCCGATGAGAAGCTTGCCAATGTGTATGCAGAAATCAACCACCTCGCGCAGAGTGCCATCAACGCGTTTATTCATGACAATACCCGCCACGGCGACTACAAATATGCCAACGATGCGACGGTCAATGCGATTCTCAATGCCGTGACAGCGGCGCTTGATACCGAAGTTTCAAAAGCGGTAGCGGATATGTTCGGCTCGATCACGACCCCGTCACATATCACTTACGGCGATCTGTATAATGCCATCAACGCAGCACTTGTCACCGTGGGATCGGATGCGAGCAGCTCAGAGGCCGCGGTCGATAGCGCTCATGCAGCTTTGAACTCCGCAAATTCCGGCATCAGCGCATTGCAGATTGCTGCCGACAGCCATATCTACGGCACACAGGATGGTTATGGTGTGGATGCAGCTTTCTTTACCGGGTCGAACAAAATCACCCTTGACAATGGATGGGCGAGCGTCAAGAACATTACCAACCAGGTCATCACGCTCCAGAACACGGCGGTGAACCAGGGGACCAACGGAGCCGGCGCGGTTATGAACCTCAGCTACAATGTGGCTGCAGGTAAAGCGCTCAACGCCACGGTCAATCTAACCAACGATTCGTTTGGTACCGAGCATGGGGATGGCAGGGGGCACGACAAGGTTACAACGCTCAACATTCTCGGTGCCGATAACCTTACTTCAGGCGATGTGTTCAACCTGAATGTCAACGGTGTCACTACGGCGGATGTCGAACATCAGTATCATCACAGCAAGCCTGATTACAACACGATCAACCTTCTTGGCATCGAGACTATCAATATCACCTCGAACGGTGTTGCATCTTCCCTTGGCTACATCAACGCTTCAGACAGGGAAAGTGCTCACGACTACGACATCGTCGGCCAGCAGGTTGTCAATATCAAGGCCAATGCCGATCTTCTGATCCAGGTGCTCGACACCAATGACACTGCAGGCAGGCTGTCGACGACAGCATCGCTCGTCAATATTTCCGGTGCAAGCAACGTAACGATCAAATCGATCGATGACAGCGCCGGTTATGACTGGTTCCACAACAGGATTACAACCTATCAGGACGGCGTGATCGTCAACGGCTCGACGGCTACCGGCAACATAACTCTCGGTGACGGTGGTTTGCAGAACAACGTAGTTTCGGTTACTACAGGATCGGGCGATGACGCAGTCTATCTTGCCAACGGCGTTTATTACAACAATTACCACAGGACATTCAGCTCGACAGTGGACGGATCATGGGCGGATCAGGCTACGACGACGGTAGTAAGCCTTGGCGCCGGAAACGATAGCCTATTCCTTGGCGGTGGCCTGAATCACGCAGGCAATGATGTTCCCGCTGACCTGCTCTCAGCCACGAGTTATCGTACTGGAATGCCTGCCCCTGCGTTCAGCGGTGACGGCGGTACCGGTACAAACACACTCGCACTGGACCTTGGTCTGGCAGAGTTCGCCACCTATGTGGATACAAACTATACGCTGGCGAATCAGGTTGTCAACTTCCAGCATCTCGAATTGACCGGTGATGTGGCTGGCTATGTAAACTGCTTCAATGATAAAAATGAAGTTGCATCATTGACTTACCGTGGGGTTCATTCAGGTGACTTTACATGGCATGTCTCTCCGGAAAAACTGGACAGCATCAACTATGTCACCATTGACATAAACACCGGAGGTCTGCGTGCCAGCAGCGTTAACAACACGAACGCCATCAATGACAGCGATTATAGTTATCTGACCAACTCGGATCACATTCAGGTTTCGATTCACAACCTGAATACCGGTGCTACTCTCGAGTACGCGCAGTCGCAGAGCGATGCCCTGACGGTCATAGCCAACGGTGATACCGGGAACATCCATGATGTGCTCAATGTCGTGTTGGACGGTACAGGTGTGTACTTCAATGCAGCGAACCTGATTGCCAAACAGACCGAAACGATCAACATTACTGCAAATGGTGAAACCGCAAGGACTGACGATTCGCATATCACGCAGGACTGGATCAGCATCTATGACACGTACGCCAAGATCGTGAATGTGACTGGAGCCGGAGATCTTCATCTGTATCTGGACTCCAAAGTCGTGCAGACAATCAATGCGAGCCAGAACAACGGTGGACTCGATTACACGTCGGAAGCCCTGACCAAAGCCCTGACCATTACGGGCAGCCAGGCAGCAGACACGCTCAACTTGTCAGTAGTCAAGACTGGCGCCACAATTCTGGCGAGTGCAGGCCATGACCTGTATACCGTCAACACGCTGGCCAACACGATCAATTTCGGCAGCGGCGTCGACGACCTCCATGTGGTCAACAACGGCGACACAGATTTCTTCAACCATGTCGACGTGATCAACAACTTCACGCTTGCCGGCGATGCCATCAGGCTTGGCGATGGTGTAACAAGACTCGACAAGGTCGCGACCATCAACAATGGCGTTTACTCCGACTATGTTGCGGCAGCCCTTGCCAAAGAGACGAGTACCGGCGGCGCGGCATGGTTCCAGTATGGCGGTGATACCTACATCGTTCAGAACAACGGTACGCTGAATTCGACGTTCGATACCAGCGACATCATTGTGAAGCTGACAGGTACCGTCGACCTCGCATCGATAACCACGCTGTCGACCACTCCCGGACACCTTGTCCACGTTTGATGGGCAGTCAGCCATCGGTGATCAGTACGAATCTGTAAGCATTCAGAACTCTTTCTCCTCAAAACGGGGAGGAGGAGTTCTTTTTGTTATCAAATAATCAATTAATCAACATCTTCAATGTCCAAGATTACCATTGATGGAAAGGATTATGAATTCGACAGCCTGCCGCAGGAAACGAGAGGGATGCTCGCGAACCTGCAGTTCGTAAACAGCGAACTGGCCCGGATGCAGGCGATGACTTCAATACTCCAGACCGCACAACAAGCCTACTCTAATGCTCTCAAAGCAGCGCTTTCGTCGGTTGGCGGCAATTCAGTAAAAGTATGACGGTTCAACTCACGAGCTGGAACCAGTCCGTTCAGATGTTTTTTGGTGACAGGAGAATGGCTGATTTCGCATTTGAGCGTTGCTGAAACGGGATAAGTCGCCGGGTAGCATTCCCGAAATCGGTCAGGAACAGCGGAGCGAAAAAGGATTCATGTGCAGGACCCAGCTCATACTGATAATAGGCGCTGTCCCAGTCACTCGCTGATCGATTTGTACCTGGCGAGCCTGTCTCTTTGGTACCCGAAATCGCGGTAAACCCGGTCCAGATGGACGATGAATCCCTCGAGAGGCTTGGTCTCAGACTCGAATCTGATACGCGGAGTGTGGCTGTTTGTGTTGAAGCCAACGGTTGCCTTGCGGAAAAGCCTCCATTGCCAGTCGTATCCGTAGTATGGGTTTGTCGAATACTCCAGGCAGGAGCTGCCCATGTTTACCTGGCACCATTTGCGATGAATCCCGACCGCGTCGACCGAAATGGTCGTCAGATGTTTTTCGAGGAAATAGATGAGCCCGACCGACACCAGTTCGTCGTCGTCAAGGCGCAGTACCCAGTCGCTCAATAGTGTGTTCGACCATGCCTCCAGGATTGTCAATCCAGAACGCCTTTTCAGTAAACCCTCTGGCGACATCGTAGGTTTTTTCTGTGCTTTTCCTGTCCATGCCGACGATGAATTCTGAAAAATATTCCAAAAGAAATTCGAGGAGAATCGGCAGATACTCATCAGAATTCTGGGAGAGGGTGATCACAGAAACGTGATCAATTTTTTTTGCGTCCGCTGGAACAGATTGTTGCAGAAGGATTTGAATGTCCGTTCAGGCATCTGTTCATGACTTTTTGAACTGACAATTGCTCGAATATCAGGGAGCCAGCATTTCCATCAAGATACGCATCGCTTAAGAAATCTTTCTTTTAACCCTGGTTTGTTGAGTTCCACTCCGCTGTTTTTTTTTGTCACGCAATGTTTGTCTCATCTTGAGATAGACAAACGATAGCCACCTCTTCCTTTCCAGTTCTCCGTATTTACCGGTCGTTGCAACTCTATATATAATAATAGTTAGTATTCATCACTCTTCCCGGTTGATTGCTTTGGCACGCTTCATGCGAAGCTTACAAGAAGTTGTAGTTGCATTGCAGCCGGTTATCGCATGCAGCTCCTGATTCATTAGGCATCCCGCCAACAGTAAACAGGAAGAACCAATGGCAACCGTGACCATTAACGGAAAAGAGTACAATCCGGAAACGCTGAGCAATGAAGCGAAGGAAAAGCTCATGATAGCCCAGTTCTGTGACAGGAAAATCGTCGACCTCAAGGCTGATCTGATTATCGCACAGATTGCCAGGAATTCGGTCGTTGAGCAGTTGCAGGCTCTTGCTTCCGTCGAAACGAACGGGAAATCCAACACAACTGCCAAACAGGCAGGTCCGTTCAAAACTGACTCTTCGGCTGGGCGGGTTACGAACAGAAAAGCGGCGGGCAAAAAAAAATAATGCAACATAAAGATCCTCCAGGGGATCAAATCCTGTCGTCATGAAGCAACCCCTGAAAAAATCCGATCTACGTACAGCGCTCATCGATCTGTATCCTTATCTGAAGCGTCTTCTGCTCTTCAGCGTTTTTACCAACATTCTCGTCCTTGCACCCAGCGGTTACATGTTTCAGGTTTATGATCGCGTGGTCAACAGCCGCAACCATAAAACGCTGCTGATGCTTACGTTTCTCGTGCTCGGCCTTTACATCATGCTTGAAGTGCTTGATTGGGTTCGATCACAGATGATGCATGATGCGGGTCTGGAGTTCGACAAGAGTCTGAGGGGTAGGGTATTCAACGCCATATTTGCGGCCCGGTTGCAGAACATGCCGGTCGGGAGCGCTTCACAGGCGATGGGCGACCTGAAATCCATTCGCGACTTTTTGAGCTCGAATGCTTTTATCGCCTTCATCGATGCCCCCTTGGCCCTGCTTGTGCTGGTGCTCATTTTTTTGATGCATCCTTATCTTGGCTGGTTTGCCGTGGCCGGTGCCGTTGCGCAGTTTTCTATCGGCGTGGTCAACGAGCGTCGGATCCGTGAACCGCTTGCAGCGGCCGGAAGTAGCGCCATGAGTGCCCAGGGATATGCCGGCGGAGCTTTGCGGAATGCCCAGGTCATCGAATCGATGGGTATGCTGAACTCTATCCGGAAGCGCTGGCTGCTTCGCCAGCAGGAGTTTCTCTATCATCAGGCGGTGGCTTCTGACAGTGCGGGGGTCAATTCAGCCATGTCGAAGCTGGTGCAGTCACTCGGCAGCGCCCTGCTGCTCGGAGTCGGATGCTGGCTTACCCTCAGGGGTGAGCTGCATGGATCAGGAATGATTATCGCATCGATACTCGGGGGCCGGGTGCTGAGTCCGTTGGTCGTCATCATCGGCGGTTGGCGCCATGTAGAGGAGGCCAGGGATGCCTGGTTTCGTCTTGACCATCTTCTTTACTCTTTTCCTGTGCCCGGAAAGAGCATGTCCCTGCCTGCTCCTACAGGTATCCTGTCGTTGGATGGTGTGGTTGCCGGTCCTCCGGAGAGCAGGGTGCCGATTTTGAGAAATGTCGCGTTCACCGTGGCTCCTGGCGATTCGATCGCCGTCATTGGCCCGTCCGCTGCGGGCAAGACCACTCTTGCAAGGGTGCTGGTCGGGATCTGGCCTGCCATGTCCGGCAAGGTTCGGCTCGATGGAAGCGACATATATACATGGAACAAGGATGAGCTTGGCCCATATATCGGATACCTGCCCCAGTTCGTCGAACTTTTCGATGGCACCATCGCAGAGAACGTCGCGCGTTTCGGCAAGCCCGACATGGAGAAGGTCCGTGAGGCCTGTCGGATGGTCGGCCTCGACGCATTGATCGAAAGCCTTCCAGGGAAATATGATACACCCATCGGAGATGACGGGGCCTTTCTGTCAGGTGGTCAGAGGCAGCGCGTTGCGCTTGCACGTGCGGTTTACGGCATGCCGAAGTTTGTAGTCCTTGACGAACCGAATTCGAACCTCGACGAAGCCGGGGATGCAGCCCTGCTCGAAACCCTCCGAAAGCTTCATGAACGGAAGGCGACAGTGATCGTGATGACGCACCGCATGAATGTCCTTGCAGCCGTTGAATACATAATGTTGCTGGTCGATGGCCAGATCAGGATGTTCGGTCCGCGTGACGAAGTGCTTGACGCGCTTCAGCCGCAACCAACCCATTCGCAGAACGGAGTCCGGAATGAGCCGGCACTTGGAGGGGCCCCCGCATGAACATCCGATTTTTCGAACGCAGCGAACTGACCCGGACCCTCTGGTCGTTCAGACGGGAATTTTTCTGGATAGGCATGTTCAGCCTGATTGCCAATGTGCTGATGCTTACCCCGACACTTTACATGCTGCAGCTTTACGACCGCGTTTTCAAGAGTCATAGCGAGGCGACCCTGTTCGATCTTACGCTCATCATGGTGCTGTTTTTCGGGGTCATGGCCTTTGCCGAGTGGCTTCGGTCGAGGCTTCTGGTGCGAAGCGGTGTACGGCTGGACCAGGCACTCAATACCCTTGTGTTCGACTCAAGCTATGAACGTACCCTGAAGCGTCCGGGACACAAACCCGCAGAAGCGTTCGCCGACCTGGCGATTATCCGCCAGTTCCTGACCGGCAACGGCATCTTCGCGTTTTTCGATGCCCCGTGGACTCCGATTTACATCGCAGTAATTTTTCTCCTCGATCCACTGCTTGGCTGGTTGTCGATCCTGTTCGCTGTCATCCAGTTCGCGGTTGCATGGGTCAGTCACCGTGTGACCGTGGATGAAATCGAGCTGGCTGTCGAGACAGCAGGTGTCAGCAACCGCTTCATGCTCAGTAAGCTCCGCAACATTGAGCCGGTGCATTCAATGGGAATGCTGGGTGACCTGAGGGATCGCTGGCTTGGCTATCATGAAGAATCCCTTGCGACAAACGGCGCTGCGTTTCGCAAGCAACATCGACAACAGGCTGTATCGAAGTTTGTGCGCTACACCATGCAGTCGCTGACGCTGGGCGCGGGGGCGCTTCTGGTCATAGACGGCAGGCTGGCCATAGGAGGCATGATTGCCGCCAACATACTCATGTCACGAGCCCTGCAGCCAATCGATATGGCTGTGGGCATCTGGAAACCGCTCATTCAGTCCATCGACGCATTCAGAAGGCTGGAAAACCTTCTTGCAGAATATCCCGCACGCCCGGAGAGGGAGATGGACCGGGCGCTGCTCGGCGAAGTCAGCTTACATGGTCTTAAGGCAATAGCAGATGGTCGGGGGACGCCCATTCTCGACGGCCTGGATGCACAATTTCCTGCTGGAAGCGTGGTTGCCGTTGTCGGCCCGTCAGGTTCCGGAAAATCGACGCTGGCCCGATGCCTGGTCGGTGCATGGCCGGAGGTGCAGGGGAGCGTCCAATACGACGGACAGCCGTTCGAGAATCTGAACCGTGAGCAGCTTGGCGCCTTTATCGGATACCTTCCACAGGATATCGAACTGTTTGACGGGACGATCGCAGAAAATATTGCCAGGTTCGGGGAGGTCGATTCGGCCAGAATCATCGAAGCAGCCCGGTGTACGGGGATCCATGAGATGATCCTGCGTTTTCCAAAGGGCTATGATACTGAAATCGGCGAAGCCGGGGGAATGCTTTCCGGCGGCCAGCGTCAGCGCCTCGGCCTTGCCCGTGCTATCTATGGCAATCCGGCGATTATCGTGCTCGATGAACCGAATGCAAATCTCGATGAAGCGGGGGAGCGCTCTCTTCTGCAAACGGTGCTCGACCTGAAAGCGCAAGGAAAGACTGTTTTCCTGATAACCCATCGGCCAAACATCCTCGGCGCGGCAGATCTGCTCCTGGCTCTTGATAACGGACGGATCGCCCATCTCGTTTCGCGTGAAGCCGCAATGGCCGGGATGAAATCACCAGTGGCAACCGAACCTGCGCCGGCGTTGTCGATTCATTAAATGAAGCAACGAATCCATTATCGCATTACCATGAAACCATTCGATGTTCAGAACTGGATGAAAAAGCTTTTCCCACCGAAGGGCGCTTATGAACAGGGAAAATTGCAGACTGATACCCATGGCCCGATCCGTCTCGGAATATGGGTACTGCTCATAGGATTTGGCGGATGCCTGCTCTGGTTTTCGTTAGCCCCGCTTGATGAGGGCGTCCCCTGCCAGGGATCGGTCTGTATCGCCACAAAGCGTAAGGTCGTGCAGCACCGTCAGGGCGGAGTTGTCGCAGAGGTGCGGGTGCACGAAGGGCAGTTTGTCAAAAAAGGCGATGTGCTTCTCCGGCTGGACAGCCAGACCTCGAAAGCCCGGTATGAAGAGATCCATCAGCATTACCTCGGGCTTCGTGCATCCGAGGATCGCCTGAACGCAGAGCTGAAAGGAGCAGGTAAAATAGAGTTTCATCAGGATCTTCTTGACGATCCTGACAAGCCGCTTGTCGAGCAACTCGTGAAGAACCAGAGGCTGTTGCTTGCCGAAAGAGTGAAGACCATGCATCTTTACGAGCAACAACTGGTCGGGCTCAGGGATCTGGTAAAAGAGGGCTATGCGCCGCTGACCCAACAGCGGGACCTCGAGATAAAAATCGCCCAGTTCAAGACTGAGAGTGCCGCGCAGCTGGCCCAGATCCAGAATGAAATCCAGGCCGATGCCGAAAAGTCAAAGGCGCTGGCCGATGAGCTTGCTGAAACGGATATCCGTGCGCCTGAATCCGGGCAGGTGGTCGGTCTTCAGGTGCAAAGCGTCGGGGCAGTGATCCAGCCAGGCCAGAAAATCATGGATGTCGTGCCTCTCGACGAGGCTCTGCTCATAGAGGTCAGGGTTGCACCGCATCTGATCGACAAAGTTCATGCCGGACTGGTTGCCAACGTGCAGTTCGCTTCATTCTCACATACTCCACAACTGGTCGTACCGGGCAAGGTCGAGTCTGTATCCAAAGACCTGTTGACCGATCCACAGCAGGCTGGAGGGATACAGCCTGCCCAGTCCTATTACCTGGCGCGCGTATCCGTTACACCACAGGGCATGAAGGATCTCGGAAGCAACAAGATGCAGCCGGGAATGCCCGCACAGGTCATTATCAAGACAGGAGAACGCTCGATGCTCAAATATCTGCTTCACCCGCTTGTACAGAGACTTTCGGCATCGATGAAAGAGGAGTGAGCGCCTGCCGGTGAGGCTTGTGGACATTTATTGTGCAGATTCCAAACGTTTGAAGAAGTTAATATGAAAACGAACAAGGGGTTTCTCATAGCGTTGAGCATCGTTTTCCACGGAACGGCCTGTGCCGAATCGCTCAGCCTGACCGGCGCCTATGAGGAAGCGCTTCGTTACGATGCCCGCCTTCGCATGGCGAGAGCGGAAAACGATGCAACCAGGCAGGAGATCGGCAAAGCCAGGGCCGGCCTTCTACCAAACATCCAGGCCAGTGCCGACAGGGGACGGAACCACAACCGGAGCACCGTGCCGAGTTACTATGGTCCCTATACCAGTACGACAGACTACAACTCCGTCGATGCAGCGATCACGCTCAAGCAACCGCTGATCAACCTCGCGGGTATCGCCGCCTACAGGCAGTCGAGAGCTTTGGCAGCAAAAAGCGAATCCCTGCTGCACAAGGAGCAATCCGGGCTCATCATGAGGACCGCTGAAGCATTTTTCAACGTCCTTTATGCCGAAGAGAACCTCGAATTCACCAAAAGCCAGGTCATGGCCGCCGAAGGACAGCTGCAACAGGCCAAACGACGCATGAGGGATGGTTACGGCACGATCACGGAGGTTAACGAATCCGAAGCCAGCTATGACTTGGCGCTTGCAGACAATGCCGACAGCATCACCAACCTTGACTTTCGCCGGCATGAGCTCGAAAAGGTAACCGGCGTCTACAGCGAAACCCTCTGCAGGCTCGCACCTGGCAAAATGGTGCTGGATAAACCAGATCCTGACAATGTCGAACATTGGATAAGCGTGGCGGTGGAAAAAAACCCCGAGGTTGGCGCCTCACGCCAGGAGGTTCATATCGCCGAAAGAGATGTTTCCAAAAACAGGGCAGCCAGGTTTCCGACCGTCGAGCTGTTTGCCAGTCGGAACTACCAGAACAGTGCGAACAATTACACTGTCGGCTCCAAGTATGATACCTATACGCTCGCCTTACAGGTCAGCATGCCCATATTCACCAGCGGCTACGTAAGCTCATCCATAAGCCAGGCGATTTCAAGACGCATCAAGGCGCAGGAGCAGCTTCGCATGCAGGAGCAGAGCAGCGTGTCGGATGTACGGAAATATTACAATGGTATGGTCAACAGCATCGCCCAGGTCAAAGCGTACGAGCAGGCGGTGAAATCCCAGGGCCTTGCCCTGAGTGGTGCGATTAAAGGGTATCAGTCCGGGTTCAGGACCAACGTCGATGTCCTCAATGCCCAGCAGAAATTGCTGGAAAGCCGAAGGAACCTTGCCAAGTCCCGTTACACCTACATTTTGAATCTCATTTCGTTGAAGAACGCCGCCGGCACCCTGACCTCGGCAGACGTCCAGAAAGTCAACGCCTGGCTTCAGTAATTTCGGGATTTCATCCTTTTTGCCAGTTGAAAGCCCAGTGGGCATATGTGGATGTCAGACTGCTCCTGCAATCCTTTTTTCGGGATACGACATGCACAATGTGCTTTATGGTCTGTGCATGTTTTTTATAAATTGTATCCAGTCAATTTTTGATACATCCACATAAAAAATCAGCGCACCCCATGGCCATGATGGACTTATCGAGCTGGATATTCATACTCGTCATGAGTGCGATATGTGGGCTCGCTTGTTTGATTATCTCAATGAAAAAAGGATATACCGGAACCCAGGCGGTCGGTTGGCTGTTTATGGGTGGCTTTTTCAGCGTCTTTGCATTGATCGCCATTATTCTTGCCCCTCACAAACAGGAGCCCGACTGATTTACCGTCCAAGGGAAGAAGTTCTGTTGCAGATATAGTCGGGATAGCATTAAAAAAGGGAGCCGATCCGGGGGCTCCCTTTTTTAATCTGTTTTGACTTGTCAGGACTTGCAGTTTTTCTTTAGTGTCCCTGCTGAGCGTCAGGCGCTTTCTTGTCCCTGTCATCCTTTTTGTCGTCAGGTTTTTTGCCACGGTCAGATTTGGTCTGCTGCTGCTGCGGTTTTGGCGCAGGCTGAGCCTGGGGTTGTTGCTGTGGCCTTGGAGCAGGCTGAGCCTGGGGCTGCGGCTGCGGCCTTGGAGCAGGCTGGGTCTGTGGCTGTGGCTGTGGCCTGGATCCCGGCCCTGGCTGCTGCTGAATTCCCGGCAGCTGAGGTCTATAACCTGGTCCTTCCTGTTGTTGAGATCCTGGTTGCAGTTGAGGCCTGTATCCGGGTTCATCCTGTTGCCTTGATCCCGATTGCAGCTGAGGCCTGTATCCCGGCCCATCCTGTTGCTGGGATCCAGGTATTTGCTGAGGTCTGGATCCTGGTCCCGGCTGTTGCTGAGACACAGGTTGCTGCTGAGGCCTGCCCCCTTGCTCCTGCTGATGTTGAGGCCTGCTCCCCGGTCCCGGCTGTTGCTGCCAGGGGCCTGGCTGCGATCTTTCCTCGGACCTGCCTTCAGGTCTCCTGTCCCGGTCAGGTTGCGGTCTCATGTCGGGTTGCCTGTCACGGTCGTCCCTGCGGTCACGGTCGTCCCTGCGGTCGCGATCGTCCCTGTGATTGAATTTCGAATCCCAATAGCTGCGATCGTGTCTGCGGTACTCCATGTCGCGGCGTTCCCTGATTTCATTCCAGTCACGTCTTCTGATCGGGGGCGGAAGATTTCGGTGCCTGACCGGGACCCATGGGCCGCGATAGCTCGAACCGCGATACCAGTCGCCATCCCGGAAAATAAAGAAAACATTGCCATACTGGATGATGTCGTAATCCCAGCCATAGGAAACCCCGAATCCGTAGTCGTCCAGGTAAATGAAATCGGGGCTCCTGTCGACGACGACAACAGGGCCTCCTCCAAGGTTGATATTGAGATTGATTTTCGCGTCAGCGTCGGTTTGCGGACTGCAAAGCAGCATTCCCGCAAATCCGGTTGCCAGTAAGAGGGATTTTCTCATCGGTAATTCCTTTTTTAACAGATGTATAAATGGTGTAATCAGCAGAAAAGGCTTGGAATGAAAATATAATGCCAAACTCAAAACACTCCATTTCCTTCTTTGTCAAAACTTTCCCGGTACGTCACTATCAAAGCAAAGTATTCGGTACAGTTGTTTTTGAGGAACTGCCGGGTTCATGAATATGACGACGAACGGATACAATATCTTTCTCTTTTTTTTGCCCGGATTGCATAGGGGGACTTGTTGATGGTTGCAAGTGCGTCGTATCAAGATCCGGAAACCGCTTCGTGGATTGTTGTCAGTACCTTGAATGGTTAGCGCACGGTGCTTTTTTATTACTGTGGCATATTGTCTATTTTGAAAGCATAATCGGCAATGTGCTTCGGGTCTCGATCGCGTGGTTGTCAGCACATCCTTCTCTAACATGACGTCAGGACTTCACTATGAAAGAGATGTTCGAGGATCGACTTGTCAAGGCGTTGCGGGCATTCAACCATTTTCTTCATGTCCTTCTTGCCATTGCGCTCGTCATGGCGAGCATGATGGTCCTGTGGGAGTTCGTCATGGCCGTCGTAGTTGCTGTCCAGATGAACCAGCTTGCCCACGGGTTTCTCCAGGCGCTTGGTACCCTTTTCATCGTCTGGACGCTATCGAGCCTCATTTCAGCCGAAATCAACTACGTCCAGAATGGCGTGTTCCACCTGGTGGTGTTCATCGAAGTGGCCATGATCACCTTGCTGAGGCAGTTGATTGTCGAACCGGTCAAGGTGGCCACAGCCGGTCAGAACCCCGAACAGATTTTTAACGCCTGGCATTACGGTCTTCTTCTTGCTTCACTGATGGTTATCGGTATTCTGCACAAACTGGTGTCCAGTTCCGAAAAGCGTGACCTCCAGTAAGGTGCCTCTCTGAATCTGTTTTCATGACAAGCAGTCCTCCTTGTACGTAAAACACTCACGACAATCAGTATGTCCGCGTGGAGTTGTTTTCGATTTATTGATGTGGCATGCCGGTCGTGCCTGCTTTAGACCAGCGCCCGCATCCTTTCAATGACGCTGCAGTGCTTGTGCAGGGCGGTCTGACAGTCCGGATGTTCAGCAAAGTTGATGTTTCGCGCGACAAATTCCAGCAGGCGCTGCTCGAAGTGCCCGGCAATGTCGAGCATGTGGTGCTGGTTGTTCAGCAGCTCGTACTTGATGATTTTTTCCGCATGATGCCTTTTCATCTTTTCGAGGATGCGGGCCATCATCTCGTCGTCTATATGACGTGACACTTCGCTGAAATATTCGATCGGCAGGTCGTTTGCGTAGTTCACGGCCTGGTCCACTCCCATCTTTTTGCAGACGCCGGCAGAGATCTGCGGGCGGATATTTTCCACCATGAGAGGAATGACGATAAAGTGCGGGATGAACTTGACGATCGCACTGATGGCCTGGTAAAGTTCGTCAAGACCGTCGGTTTTTTTTTTGACCACGGTCTGTATGTAGTCGACGAACGCCTCCTGCTGCTCTTGCCCAAGGTTTCGCAGGGCTTCAGGCATGGGGGTTCCGGTCCAGGCGAGCGATTCTTCGATGGTGGCCATAGAGTTTGGTTGTTGTCCAGCAGTCGGACGCCGGGGTTGATGCCGGCTGATGCTGCCGGCAGGATACCTCTAAGTTTATCCAAAATAATGGTCATATGGAAACGGAAGGAATCCCGGGGGCGGGAATCGGCGGGACTTGACTATATTGAGGCTTTTTAAGGGGGGCCAGTTTGCCCCGATAACAAGGTTTGCAAGGAAAGATATGGTTCTTCTGACGGTAGAGGGTATAGGCAAGACATACGGTCTCAAAAAGCTGTTCGCGGATGTGTCATTCGGAATCGATGACCGCGACAAAATCGGCATCATCGGTGCCAATGGCAGCGGCAAGAGTACGCTGATGAAGATCCTTGCGGGCGTCGAAACGACGGATACCGGCAAGGTCATGGTCAGTCGGGAAAAGCGTATCGCCTACCTTCCGCAGGACTCTCCCTACAACCCGGAAGATACCGTGCTTGAGGCCGTGTTGAAATCGAGCGACAAGGTGATGGGACTGATCTGCGAATACGAACTCGCCCTCACAGAGCTCGAACATGAGCACGGCGACAATTCGGCGATCATCGACAAAGTCACGCGCCTTACCCATGAACTCGATGTCAGCGGCGCATGGGATCTGGAGTCGAACGCCAAGGCGGTGCTCGGCAAGCTCGGGCTGGAGGACCTGACGGCCCTGATGGGCAATCTGTCGGGCGGACAGCGCAAGCGCGTGGCCCTTGCCCATGCCCTTGTGGTGCCGAGCGATGCGCTCATCCTTGACGAGCCGACCAACCACCTTGATGCCGACAGTGTCGAATGGCTCGAAAACTACATCAAACGATATTCCGGGGCAGTCATCCTTATCACGCATGATCGATATTTCCTCGATCGCGTTGCCAACCGGATGATCGAGCTTGACGGAAAAACGGCGCTGACCTACAGCGGCGGATATGCGAGTTATCTTGTGCAGAAGGCCGAAGAGGAGGAGCAGTCCATTCGCGACGAACGTAAACGCAACGCCCTTGCCAAACAGGAGCTGGAGTGGATGCGAACAGGAGCCAAGGCCCGCACCACCAAGCAGAAGGCCCGCATGCAGCGAGCCGAAGCGCTTGTCCACGCACCCGGCAAAGAGAAAAAGCAGCAGGTCGAGATCGGTTTCGGTGCCGATCGGCTCGGCGACAAGATCATCGAGTTCTACGACGTCTCGAAGTCTTACGGCGAGAATCTGCTTCTCCGGTCGTTCGACTACATGCTGGAGAAAGGTGATCGCATCGGTATCATCGGCCCGAACGGATCGGGTAAAACCACCCTGCTTGAGATGATCGCCGGCAGGGTCAAGCCCGACAGTGGCCGCATCGAGATCGGCCAGACGGTCAAGATCGGCTACTACGACCAGGAGAGCCGCGACCTTGACGAGTCCAAGCGGGTCATCGAGTATATCAAGGAGGTTGCCGAGCATATCAAGATCAAGGACGGCACCCTTCTTTCTGCCGGGAAGATGCTTGAGCGCTTCCTCTTCTCCTCTTCAGCGCAGTACAACTACATCGGGACCCTTTCGGGCGGTGAGCGCCGTCGGCTCTATCTTCTGCGGCAGCTTATTTCTTCGCCCAACGTTTTGCTGCTCGATGAGCCGACAAACGACCTCGACATTCCGACCCTCCGCGTGCTCGAGGACTATCTCGACACCTTTCCCGGATGCCTCGTCGTCGTCAGCCACGACCGCTACTTCCTCGACCGCACCGTGGAGCACATCTTCGCGTTCGAGGAGAATGGGCTGGTACGTCGTTACCCCGGCAATTACAGTGTTTATCTCGAAATGAAAGCCTCTGTAGCGGCCGAGGAGAAGAGCCAATCGCAGAAGAAGGCCGCTGCTCAGCCGCAGCCCCAGGCGCAGCCGAAACCGGCGACCAGGCCTTCATCGAATCAGAGAAAGCTCAGCGGCAAAGAGAAAAAGGAACTGGAACAGCTCGAAAAGGCGATTGCCGAAGCTGAAGCACGTCAGGCTGCGATAAGCAGAGAGTTGAACTCAGCCGGTTCGGATTTCCAGGCCGTCCAGCGCCTCGGCGACGAACTGCATGCAATCCAGGCAAAGCTTGACCGCGACATGGCCCGCTGGACCGAACTGGCCGAGTTCATCTGAGTCAAAACAGTTTGAAATACGATTATGGCAATGATCGACATTTTACGCTCACGGATCGAATCCTTTTCGGACGAAAAGACAGCCGGTATACTGCAGTGGTTTTTCAAGACCGGTCCCGGACAGTACGGGGAAGGGGACCGGTTTCGAGGCATCCGTGTTCCTGTGCTCAGGAAGCTTTGCCGGGAATTCCCCAGGGCAGGACTGGATGAAGTCGTCGATCTGCTCGCCTCTCCCTGGCACGAAGACCGCCTTTTCGCCCTGCTCCTGCTCGTCGATCGCTACCGTTCGGCGGACGAGGCACGTCGGGAGGAGATCTACGGCACATACTGCTCGCAGACCTCAAGGATCAACAATTGGGACCTGGTCGACCTCTCTGCACCGCAGATCGTTGGGCGCCATCTCCAGGCTCGGGACCGGGCCCCGCTCTACTGCTTTGTTGCATCAAGCAGCCTCTGGGAGCGGCGCATCGCGATCGTCTCCACTTTCCACTTTATAAAACAGGGTGAGTTCTTCGATACACTTGCCATCGCCGACCGCCTTCTTGACGATTCCGAAGAGCTGATCCACAAAGCAACAGGCTGGATGCTGCGCGAAGTCGGCAAACGGGATCAGCCGGTGCTGGAAGCCTTCCTGCAGCAGCAATACCACCGCATGCCGCGAGTCACCCTCCGCTACGCAATCGAGCGTTTCCCTGAAGAGCTGAGGAAAGCCTGGCTCAAAGGCACCGCCAATAGTCGCTGGGATCCAGTCCCTAATGCTGTGGTCCTGAACCCTCCTGAGGACAGCAAAGGGTGAATCGGTTTTTCATCTCGCCGTTGCCGATGCAGTGCCTGATGGCTGGGGGCGTCGGGTTATTGCCCGCGATCATGCGAAAATGCGAAAGGATCGATTGGCAGAAGAAACCGTGACGCCTGTTGTTCCATCGGCGGTATGGGATTACCTGATGGGCGTCGATGATGTCAGTTGCATTGGTGCGATTCGATTTCCGGATGAAAACGATCAGTTTGTTCGGAGCGCCCATGACGGGGGGAGGCGTGTTCCGCCCCTGTTCGAACTTGTGAGCGCATGGTCGCTGTTTTTGCCGATCCAGGGCATGATCTTGCTTGATTTTGGCGCAGGATCGTGTTCAACCTTCTGATAGCCAATGTTGACGACCATTTTCGAAACCACGCATTTTTGTACTTAACAGCTGCAATCCAGCAAGCCGCCATTAGAAAACGGCCCAATTCCTTTGCCCTCCGGCACCTCTCCTGTGCGCCCCATCATGCCTGTCCCCTGAGCTATTGCTTTCCGAATGGCGGACAGGCATGTCCGACCTCCGCTGCCGCTCTTTTAACGCTTTCGTGTGGGGATCTGTCGATTTGCCAAGACGCCAAATATGACGAATAATCATTATATTTGCTTATTATATCGCCATTATTTGCGAATTATGGTCTTAATATGGACAGGGGTTCCTGATGAAAATTGAAGGATTATTGACGGATGAGGCGATTCTGGCGGAGCTGGGCGGGCGATTGGCGCAGCGTCGGCTGGAGCTTCAGCTTACCCAGGAGATGCTTGCCGGGCAGGCGGGGGTATCGAAGCGGACCGTGGAGCGTGTCGAGGCCGGGGCCACGATGCAAATGTCGACAATGATCCGGATCCTGCGGGTATTGGAACTACTGGATCGGTTGGAAACATTGGTGCCGGTGGTCGGACCGCGTCCGATGGATCTGCTCAGGCTGAAAGGCAGGGAGCGAAAGCGCGCCAGTGGAAAAAGGAGCCCAAAAGATGACAAGCCATGGACGTGGGGTGACGAAGCATGAGCACGACGGCAATGGTAAAGCTGTGGGGGCGCACGATCGGAGCGGTGTCGCTGGATGACGATGCAACTACGGCGACCTTTGAATATGATCCGGCGTTCATCGGCAGCAGTATCGAGCTGGCCCCGCTGATGATGCCGCTGTCCGGCCGCCTCTACTCATTTCCATCGCTGCAGCCGGAAACCTTCCATGGCCTTCCGGGGCTTTTGGCGGATTCACTGCCGGATCGCTTCGGCAATGCACTGATCAATGCCTGGCTTGCCCGTTCCGGACGAACGCAGGAATCGTTCAATGCCGTGGAGCGCCTTTGTTATGTGGGGTCTCGCGGCATGGGTGCGCTGGAGTATGCGCCGGCGACCCGGTTGGGTGCGCCCGGCTCATCCCATATTGAGGTCGACAAACTGGTCGCATTGGCTTCGGAGGCGTTGACCCATCGCGACAACCTGCAGGGGTGGATCCACGGTGATGGGAAGAAAACGGCACTGCAGGATATTTTGCGGGTCGGCACTTCTGCGGGCGGGGCGCGGGCCAAGGCGGTGATCGCCTGGAATCCGGAAACGAACGAAGTCCGCTCAGGGCAGGTGAAAGCCGGCAGGGGATTTGAATACTGGCTGATGAAGTTCGAAGGTGTCAGTGGCAACAGGGACAAGGAGCAGGAAGATCCAAAGGGATACGGCGCGATCGAGTATGCCTATTACAGGATGGCCTTGGATGCGGGAATCACCATGAATCCGAGCCGCCTGTTCGAAGAGGGCGGGCGTCGCCATTTCATGACGAAGCGCTTCGACCGGCTGGAGGGTGGAGGCAAGCTGCACATGCAGTCGCTTTGCGGCATGGCGCATTATGATTTCAATCAGGCAGGCGCATACGGCTACGAGCAGGCGTTACAGGTAATCCGCCGGCTGGGGTTGCCGATGGCCAGCATCGAGGAGCAGTTCCGGCGGATGGTTTTCAATATCGTGGCCCGTAACCAGGATGACCATGTCAAGAACATTGCCTTCCTGATGGACAGGTCAGGAAACTGGTCACTCTCTCCCGCGTTCGACATGACCTACAGTTATCAGCCGGGAGGAAAATGGACTTCAAGTCATCAAATGACGATGAATGGCAAGCGGACCGGATTTACCCTGGAGGATTTCAAGGCGTGTGCCAGGATCGCGACCATGAAGCGCGGACGCGCGGAGACGATCATTGGTGAAGTGACGGATGTTGTGGCGCAATGGTGTGATTATGCGGACGAGTCGCGAGTCAATCCGGAGCAGCGGGACAAAATACAATCCGCCCTGAGACTTGAGCCCATAAAATGAATCCCGGAGCATAATTCCGTCCAGAGGTGAATTCTCGAATACGTTGAAGCCATCGGGTGGAGTGTTGTGTCTCGCGAAGAGCCCGAAAAGGAGGGGTGGTTTGCATTGTAGGTGCGGTTCGCGAACCGCACCTACTTCCGATAATTAATAGAGGTGCCCTGACGTGTTGTGCTTTGCTTGGCAGATTATTATGAATCGAGTTGGAACTCGGTGTCCCAAGGCGAGAGACGGCTCAATAAATCCTTACTGTTTCGGCTGGAACTCAGGCTGGCCGGTCTGCCAGAGGCCGAAGCTCAGCATGTCTGCGAGTGATTCGAACTGCTTCGTCTTGCTGTCGCCAATGCCGTGGCCTGCCTTGTAGTCGGTGAAGAACAGTACCGGCCTGTCAGATGCGGTCGATGCCTGCAGGCGGGCGGCAAACTTGGCGGGTTCCCAGGCGATGACCCTTGGATCATTCATGCCGGCAGTAATAAGTGCTGCTGGATATTTTACCCCTTTTTTCAGGTGCAGGTAGGCATCCATTTCGATGAGCGCTTTGCACTCTTCCGGATTTTTGATGGTGCCGAATTCAGGGACGTTTACCGGTCCGTTGGGTGACTCTTCGCCGCGTACAGCGTTGAGCACACCTACCTGCGGCATGGCGGCGGCAAAGAGGTCGGGTCGTTCAGTCATGGCCCTGCCGACCAGGATTCCTCCTGCGCTTGCTGAGTTCATGGCCATATGTGCCGGCGATGTGTATCCCGTTCTGGTGAGATACTCTGCACAGGCAATCAGGTCTTTCCATGTGTTCGGTTTGGTGGCTTTCATGCCGGCTTTGTGCCATGCGTCGCCGAGCTCCCCGCCTCCACGGACGTGGGCGATGGCCAGTATGCCTCCCTTGTTGGTCCAGAGCAGCAGGGACGGGCTGAAGAACGGTGTCATCGAGTTTCCGTAGGCTCCGTAGCCATAAAGCAGCACTGGGGTAAGGCCATCCTTTGCCATGTTGCGGTTGTGGATGAGTGACAGGGGTACCATGACGCCGTCGTGCGACGGGACCATGACCTCTTCGACTGTGAGCCCGGAATATTCCGGATACTCTGTAGGCGAGGAGAGGGTTTCGTCAATAAACCTGTTCTGCTTCAGCTCGTAGCGGTATCTGCGGTAATCGTGGCTCCATCCGGCCATCACGGCCCAGAACTCCTTTTTGTCGAATCCTTTCGATGAGATGCCGAGCGTCCCGGCATCGAAGGGCAGGGCAATCTTCTCGGGCGATTTGCTGCCATATCCGAGATGGTATAGTTCCGCTTTGACGCCGTTGACCGACAGCGTGTAAAAGATGCCGTCGCTGGTAAGGGTAAAGCCGCTCAAAGATGCCTGGGGCTGTTCGGGAATGACGGTTTCGGCATGAGCTATGTCGGGGTTGTCGAGCGATGTCTTGAGCACCTTGAACCGGGGGGCGTTCTTCGGTGTGAACAGGTAGAGGTCGCTTTTCGTGGCGGTGAAGTCATACACTTCGTCTTCAGGCCTGATCAGGCGTTTCCATGGAATGGTTTTCCCTGAAACGGCTTTGACCGGGGCATACCATGCATTGATTTTCGGATCGACGTTTTCGGTGGATGCATACAGCCGGTTACTTTTCTTGTCGTAGGCGACTGCAGGGATGTCTTCCGGGCGCATGTTCAGCTCGGGGTTGGTCGCCCGGGAAAATATCTCACGGTCGGAAGATGGATCCGTCCCGGTTACATGCAGGAAAATACGGCTATCCTTTTCGCGATTCTTTTCGTGCAGGCTTCCGGGGTTCAGCCGGTTGTAGAAAAACGATTTGCCGTCCGGCAGCCATGAGGGCGAAGCGAACCAGCAGCGGTCGATCCTTTCAGGGAAGATCTTGCCGGTTTTGACATCCATGATGAGCAGTACCGAGTCTTCGGATCCGTTGGGCGAGAGGCCTACGACGATTTTCGATCCATCGATGTTCGGGGAAACCCGGCTGATTACAAAGCTGTTGCCGCCTTCGGAAAAGGTTGCGGGATCGAACAGTTTCTGCTCCTTTCCGTGGAATCCTTTGCGGAAAAAAAGCTTGCCGGTTTCGTCGGCAGGGGTCTGCTTCAGGTAAAAGTAAACGTCGTTGTCAGTAATGATAAGGTCGTAAACCTTGGCTGGTCTTCTTTTGTCGAACTCCTGCATTTTCCTGATGAGCTCGGTCCGGCCAGGGATGGCATCGAGTACCGCTCTGGAATGGTCGGATTCCTGATGGAACCATGACTGTACCTGAGGGTCTTTGAGGTTTTCCAACGGTCGGTAAGGATCGGAGACCTGTTCGCCGCAGAGGGTTTCGACGACTTCAGCCGACGGCGCAGCCACTTTTGCGGGTGTGTTGGCGAAGGTGGGAAGGGAAGGGGGCATCAGGAGGGCTGAAAAGCACAGGAGAGCCGATAACCGGCCGGTGAGCGTGGTTCGTTCTGTCATGAAAAAAGTTATGTCTGGAGATGGTTATCGGATCGTTCAGGAATTGTGGAGTTTCTTGAGCAGGAGCGCCATCGAGCTGCCGAGGTCGCGCATGTTCTCAAGGCCTTCAGCATCGTTGAGCACTTCGTCGCCTTCACGACCGCCAAACCCAAGGTTCCAGTAGGTCGAGCCGATGATGAACATCTGGCAGATCTGGTACATGTGGTTGATGCTGTCGTAGGCGTGGATGGCGCCAGCACGTCTCATTGTTACGACAGCAGCTCCGGCTTTGTGGCGGAACAGGCCGCCGTTGGCCCTTGAGACGAAACCCGATCGGTCGATCAGCGCCTTGAGTTCGGGTGTGATGTCGGCGAAATAGGTTGGCGAGGCCAGCAGCATTCCCTCAGCTTCGACCATTTTGTCGAAAATTTCATTGAAACCGTCACCCTTGGTGGCGCATTGCGCATCCTTGTTCCTTATGCACGCAAAGCAGGCACGGCACCCCCTGATATCGGTGCCTCCGACCTGGATCAGCTCAGTTTCGATGCCTTCCTGATTGAGCGATTCAAATACTGTCGCAAGCATTTTCGACGTATTGCCGGAGGGGCGCGGACTTCCGTTGATGCCGATTACTTTCATCTGGTAATAGTGTTCCGGAGGACTTCCGCCCTCCGGTGGTTCATGTTTTTTTTGAGGAGACCCTCTTTTTCAGGAGGATTTCACCCTGGATTCATTAACGCCAGCGGTCGCGGTCATGCCGATCACGGTCGCGGTCGAACCTGTCATGGTCATGCCGATCACGGTCGTGCCGGTTGTCATCACGGAACCTGCGGAATTCGTCGTCGCGATAGCGCCTGATCTCTTCATGACGGAACCTGTGGAGCCGTCCTGGAAGCCGGCGGTTTTCGATGTATACCCATGGGCCGTTGTAGGCGGATGATCCGTACCAGCGACCATCGTCGTAGATGTAATAACGGTCTTCGTAGTAGACGATGTCATAGGGACCGTCTACTGAAACATAGAATCCAAGCGGGGGGGTGTACAGAAACCGGGGTCTGTGATCAATTTCAAATCTTCTTGGCGGTGGTGATTGCGGGACTACTATGACCGGGGCCGGGGAGCCAAGATGGAGATCGACATCAACCCTGGCGAGGGCTGGTGCAGAACTTGCTCCTAATGATGCGGCTGTCAGAACTGCGATCTTGAGTGCATTTTTTTTCATAATGTTTCGCTTGTTTACTAATGGGGAGCGGCAATTGATTTCATCGAATCGAATAGCGTATGGCTCAGTCTGCATGACACGGTTTTTCTGCGACTGGTCCATTCATAAATATACGAGAATCAGTTGGAGAACAAACGTTTGACGCCGGATTCCAAATAGTCTTGCAGTCGGATGCATTTTACGATCAGTCGCTCGAAACGATGCTTCTGATCTTTTCGAGCACGGCCAGCATGTCGTCGGGCAGCGGTGCGGTGAAGGAGAGAAGTTCTCCCGTTGTCGGCTGGCGGAACCTGAGCGTTTCAGCATGCAGTGCCTGACGGGGGATCATTTCGAGCAGGTTTCGGGTGAACTGTTCGCTTTTGCTGAATGGCAGGGCGCGGGCAGTGGCGCCTCCATAGGTTTCATCGCCAATGATGGGATGGCCCAGATGCTGCAGATGTACCCTGATCTGGTGTGTTCTGCCGGTATGTAGCGTCACGCTGATCAGTGAAAAATAAAAGAGGTTTTCGGCTACTTCGTAATCGGTGATGGCGTGCTTGCCTTCGAGCCCTTCATACGGGAAGTTGGCCATTACCTTGCGATTTTTCCTCGATCGGCCGATGTTGGTTTTGATCGTGCCGGAAGGCGGGCAGGGTACCCCCCAGGCGATCGCCTTGTAGACCTTTTCGACCTGCCTCCGGGCAAACTGCGTGGCGAGCTTGTGCAGGGCTGTCGGGTTTTTGGCGATGATGATCAGGCCTGAGGTATCCTTGTCGAGCCGATGGACGATGCCTGGCCTCAGTTCGCTCTTGTCAAGTTCGTCGGCATCCTTGCCGATGTGGTGCAGGATCGCGTTGGCCAGCGTGCCCGTCCAGTTGCCGAATGCCGGATGCACCACCATGCCTGCCGCCTTGTTGACCACCATGAGGTCGTCATCTTCATAGAGAATATCGATCGGGATGTTTTCGGGAGCGAGTTCCGGCGCAGGAGGGCGGAGGAAGGTGATCTGGATGAGGTCGCACGACTTGATCCGGTAGTTGGATTTGATCGTGTGGCCGTTGACCAGCACCCGTTTTTCCTCGATTGCCTCCTGTACCTTGTTGCGTGTGGCGTTTTCGACCTGTCGGGCGAGGTAAACGTCGATGCGCATCGGTGTCTGGACGCGGCTGACCTGGATGGTCAATTTTTTCGGTTCAGGCTCCGCCGTGAGGAGGGCCTCCGATTCGTTTTTTACAGGCTCTTTTTGCATCTTGAAAACTTGAAAAACAGCCGGGTCCGATATGCGCCCGGCTTCCATTATATATAGTTAAAGAATCGTCCGGTGCAACCGGTTTCGCTCTTCAGTCTGCCGCTTCGCCCTGGCAGTATCTGCAGGGAAGGACGCCCGGGATCGCCGCCCAACCAATCGTCATCATATGCAGCAGTCAACAGTAAGTCTGGATGCAGGATTCGATCTCGCCGTTATCGGTTCAGGTCCAGGGGGGTATGAAGCGGCCCTTCATGCCGCTCGCCACGGCATGAAGGTATGCCTGGTCGAAAAAGGGCCGCTTGGCGGTGTCTGTGTCAACTGGGGCTGCATTCCTACCAAGGCCCTGCTCAGGAGCGCCGAAGTGTATGAGCTGGTCAGGCATCCTGCCTCATTCGGTGTTACCGTCGGAGAGGTTTCATTTGATCTGGCCCAGGCCGTCAAGCGAAGCCGGAACGTTGCACTCAAGAGCTCGAAAGCAGTGGAATACATGCTTCGAAAAGCGGGAGTAGAGGTTCGGCAGGGCGAGGCCGTACTCACAGGAGGCACAGGGATGGCTGTGACCGGACCGGACGGGTCGAAGGCAACCCTGACGGCCAGGAATCTCATCGTTGCTACAGGCGCCCAGCCGAAGTTGATTCCCGGGCTGGAACCTGACGGGAAGCTGATCATAACCAGCCGCGAGGCGTTGATCATGAAAGAGGTTCCTTCGTCCATGATCGTCGTCGGAGGCGGGGCCATCGGTGTCGAGATGGCATGGTTTTATGCGAAGGCCGGTTCGAAGGTGACCATTGTCGAACTGATGCCAAGGCTTTTGCCTGCCGAGGAGGCGGAGATTTCGGAGGCCCTTAAGCGTTCTTTCGAGAAGGCTGGCATCACGGTGCTGTGCGGCGCGCGGCTTGGCAATGTGCAGCGTGGTGACTCAGCCATTGTTGCCGATCTCATCATCGAGGGCCAGGAACCCAGCCAGGTTCAAGCTGATTGCGTGCTTGTGGCTGTAGGCGTGACCGGAGTGATCGAAAACCTTGGCCTGGAAGTGGCTGGAGTGGATACTGAACGGGGGTTCATTCGTACCGATACCCTTTGCCGTACCTCGGCGCCGGGAATTTATGCAATCGGTGACGTCAGAGGTGGCATGCTGCTCGCCCACAAAGCATCTGCAGAGGCAGCCATAGCGGTCGAGGCCATTGCGGGGGGATCTCCCGAACCCCTTACGGATGCGCTCATTCCCCGCTGTGTCTATGCCCAGCCCTCGGTGGCTTCGGTCGGCCTGACCGAAGAGACCGCGCTGAATCTCGGCCATAAGGTGACGGTGGGACGTTCGCTTTTTGCGGCTTCGGGTAAAGCAAATGCATACGGGCAGCTCGAAGGTCTGGTCAAGCTGGTGTTCGACGCTGAAAGCGGGCGTATGCTCGGCGGCCACCTTATCGGCCATGATGCCGTCGAGCTGATCGGCGAACTCGGGCTTGCCTGCAGATCCGGCGTGACGGCCAACGACCTGGTCAGGACGGTGCATGCCCATCCGACTTTGTCGGAGACGGTCAGGGAAGCGGCATTCAATGCAAGGCTATCCGCGGGTTAATGCCGAATGAGTAACGTAATTCTTTAACGAGATACAATCGTGAAAAGCGTTTGTTATGTCTATGGTAAAAGCATAAATTCAAAGTTCATTATTGAATTTATTCTCTCAACCAAGCACGCCCCTGCCGGGAATCGCGAGATAATCAGAAGCCCCCGGGCCGGGTTTTAACCATCCAATCGACCATGACCCAGACTGTCAAAGCCGCCAAGAAAACCTCTTCTGCCAAGGCAAAGGCGACCCCGGAAGCCAAGGCGAAGGCACCAGCAGTAACAAAGGCTGTCCCTGAAGCGAAGAAGCCGACTTCCAAAAAGAAGCAGGCTCTGGCATTTCCGTTCACCGCTATCGTAGGCCAGGAGGAAATGAAGCTCAGTCTGATCCTGAACATCATCGATCCGAGGATCGGCGGCGTTCTGGTAATGGGTCATCGTGGTACCGGCAAGAGTACCACGGTCAGGGCTCTGGCAGAGGTGCTTCCGCTCATCACGCGTGTCAAGGATGATATCTACAATCGTACCGTCGAACAGTACGTCGAGGCCGAATCGGGCAAGAAAGGTGCTGCGGCGCTCAATCCGGAGGATGTCAAGACCGAGTTGATTCCGGTTCCTGTTGTCGACCTTCCGCTCGGCGCCACTGAAGATCGCGTCTGCGGAACCATCGATATCGAAAAAGCTCTTACCAGCGGCGTCAAGGCTTTCGAGCCTGGACTGCTCGCCCAGTCCAACCGCGGCTTCCTCTACATCGATGAAGTCAACCTGCTTGACGACCACCTTGTCGACGTTTTGCTCGATGTGGCCGCAAGCGGCAAGAACGTCGTCGAACGTGAAGGTATCAGCATTCGTCACCCTGCCCGCTTCGTGCTGGTCGGCTCCGGCAACCCTGAAGAGGGTGAGCTGAGGCCTCAGCTCCTTGACCGATTTGGTCTCCATGCCCGCATCATCACGATCAATGATGTGTCCAAGAGGGTAGATATCGTCAAACGTCGTCGCGAGTATGATGAGGATCCGGAAGCCTACATGAAAAAATGCACCCGTGAACAGCAGAAACTGCAGAAAAAGATCGTTGCAGCACAGGATCTGCTCACCCAGGTGACGATGGACGACAAGGTGCTCACCGACATCGCCAGGCTCTGCATGAACCTCGGAATCGATGGACACCGCGGCGAACTGACCATCACCAGGACAGCATATGCCTACGCTGCCTATCTGGGCAAGACAGTAGTCACCATGGAACATGTCAAGGCGATCGCCGGCCTTTGCCTGCGCCATCGCCTGCGCAAGGATCCGCTCGAGACCGTCGATGCCGGCGAGAAGATCGACCGCGAACTTTCTAAAGTACTGGGAGAAGCCGAAGCAACAGCATGATAGCATTTACCGATATTGTAGGAATGGATCTGGCCAAGCAGGCGCTCATGCTGCTGGCCGTCGATCCCTCCCTTGGTGGTGTTGTCATTCCTTCGGCCGTAGGGTCTGGAAAATCTACACTCGCAAGGGCGTTTGCTGATATTCTCCCTGAAGATACTCCCTTCGTGGAGCTGCCGCTTAACGTGACCGAAGACCGCCTGATCGGCGGCGTCGATCTCGAAGCGACCCTGGCCTCCGGTCAGCGTGTCGTTCAGCATGGTGTGCTCTCAAAGGCCCATAAGGGTGTTCTGTACGTCGACTCACTCAGCCTGCTCGACAGTTCGGCTGTGTCTCATATCATGGATGCCATGTCGCGCGGAGTGGTTCTCGTTGAACGTGAAGGCCTCAGCGAGGTGCACCCGGCCGACTTCATGCTTGTCGGTACTTACGATCCGAGCGATGGTGAGGTGCGCATGGGGCTGCTTGACAGGATCGGCATTATCGTGCCGTTCACTGCACAGAACGACTACCGTGCCCGCAAGAAGATCGTGAGCATCGTGATGGGCACCCGTGACAGCGAGGATACCGAGGACGAGCTTCGGATGCTTCGTGGTCTGATAGAGGCTGCGAAAGTCCAGCTGTCGCACGTCTCAATGACCAACGATCAGATTCAGGGTCTCATCCAGACAGCCATCAGCCTTGGCGTCGAGGGCAATAGAGTAGACATCTTCGCGATCCGTGCGGCTATCGCCAGCGCGGCGCTTGCCCAGCGTACCGAAGTGGACGACGAAGACCTTAAGCTTGCCATGAAGCTGGTGCTGGTTCCCAGAGCCACCCGCATGCCCGAACGCGAGGCGACTGATGAGGAGATGGCCCAGGATGAACCGCCACCACCGGAAGAGGAGTCTGAAGCCGAGGATGAGAATGCTCCGCCGGATAACCCGGATGCCGATGCCGAGGAGGAGCAGGAGGAGACTCCCGACATGATCGAGGAGCTCATGATGGATGCTATCGAGACCGAACTTCCCGACAACATCCTGAACATTTCGCTCGCTTCGAAGAAAAAAGCAAAATCAGGTAGCCGCGGTGAAGCGCTGAACAACCGTCGAGGCAGATTTGTCCGGGCACAGGAAGGCGAAATGAAGAGCGGCAAGGTAGCTCTCATACCGACACTTATATCGGCAGCTCCGTGGCAGAAAAGCCGCAAGCAGGACAAGAAAATGGATGGCCGCCCGGCAGGCGCCCTCATCATCAATAAAGATGACGTCAAGATCAAGAAGTTCCGTGACAAGTCAGGTACGCTCTTCATCTTCATGGTGGATGCCTCAGGCTCGATGGCTCTGAACCGTATGCGTCAGGCCAAGGGTGCCGTGGCGAGTCTGCTCCAGAACGCTTACGTACACCGTGATCAGGTCGCGTTGATCTCTTTCCGTGGCAAGCAGGCGCAAGTGCTTCTGCCGCCATCCCAGAGCGTGGATCGTGCCAAGCGTGAGCTTGATGTGCTGCCTACCGGCGGCGGAACTCCGCTCGCTTCGGCTCTCTTTACCGGCTGGGAAACGGCCAAGCAGGCGCGTACCAAAGGGATTTCGCAGATCATGTTCGTTATGATCACCGATGGCAGGGGCAATATCCCGCTACAGGCCGCCTATGATCCGAACGCCGAGAAAGCTCCGAAAGAGCAGCTCGAAAAAGAGATTGAGGCACTGGCCCTCTCGATCCAGGCCGACGGTATCGCCTCGATCGTGGTCGATACCCAGATGAACTACCTCTCGAGAGGCGAAGCTCCGAAACTGGCGCAGAAACTTGGAGGCCGCTATTTCTACCTTCCCAACGCAAAGGCCGAACAGATTGTCGAAGCGGCCCTGAGCTGAAACCGAACATCAAATTGCCAGCCCATTCCAATAAATGAAATGGGCTGGTAAATGATCGCTTCGAAATTATTTTCTTCTTTTATACATTAGAACAACGGCACATAGGGTGTTCCTATATGTCAGTTGACTATTTTTTTAAAATTTGCGTTGAATTATTTCGCCATGGCAACACGTCGTAAAATCACGGCCATTGTCGGCCTTGAGCAGTACAATGCTGGACTTTGGAAGAGAATCAAGGGGATGCTCGAAAAGGATGCGGACCTCGTACAGTTAAGCGATGTCGATCTGGAAAAGCAGCATCCCGAAGCAGCGACGGCGATCCGGGAGGCCGACTGTGTTTTCATGAGCATGATCAACTTTAAGGAACAGATCGACTGGTTCAAGGAGCAGCTCGATCTATCGACCAATGAAAAGACCATTTTCATTTTCGAGTCGATGCCGGAAGCCATGGCGCTTACGAAAGTCGGAAGCTACGCCGTCGGCGGTGACGGCAAGTCCGGTATGCCCGACATGGTCAAGAAGATCGCAAAGATGTTGGTCCACGGGCGTGACGAGGATGCACTCTATGGTTACATGAAGCTCATGAAGATCATGAGGACCATTCTCCCGCTTGTGCCGAACAAAGCAAAGGATTTCAAGAACTGGCTGATGGTCTATTCCTACTGGCTTCAGCCGACTCCCGACAACATCGCCAACATGTTCCGCCTGATTCTCAGGGAGTATTTCAATGTGCCTGTTACGGTCGGGGCTATCGTTGATGTACCCAACATGGGCCTGTATCATCCTGATGCCCAGGAGTACTTCAAGGATGTCAAGAGCTATAAAGGCTGGGCCAAAAAGAGGGGGGTCAACTTCGACAAGTCGCAAAAGGTAGCTCTTCTGTTTTTCAGGAAACACCTCCTCCAGGAAAAAACCTATATCGACAACACCATCAGGACTCTCGAGAAGCAGGGAGTGAATGTCTTTCCGGCTTTCGTGATGGGTGTCGAGGGCCATGTGCTCGTAAGGGACTGGCTCATGAAGGAGGATATCGATCTCCTGGTCAACATGATGGGCTTCGGCCTTGTCGGTGGGCCGGCAGGATCTACCAAACCAGGCACGGCAGCTGAAGCACGCCACGAGATCCTCACCGGGCTGGATGTGCCCTATATCGTCTCCCAGCCGCTTCTTATCCAGAATTTTGAATCCTGGCACGAGCTTGGTGTTTCCCCGATGCAGGTGACCTTCACCTATTCTATTCCCGAGATGGACGGTGCCATATCGCCGGTCATTCTCGGTGCACTTCAGGATGGCAAGATCGAGACCGTGCAGGAGCGTCTTGACCGGCTTGCCCTTCTGTCGAAGAAGTGGCTGCGCCTGCGTGCCACCCCGAACAAGGAGAAGCGAGTGGCGTTCGTCGTCTATGACTATCCTCCAGGACTCGGCAAGAAAGCCAGCGCAGCTCTTCTCGATGTCCCGAGGTCGCTGCTCCAGATCCTGCAGCGGCTCAAGAAAGAGGGGTACAACGTCGGCACCCTTCCCGAAACGCCGGAACAGCTGTTTGCTGCGCTTGACCGCGCAACCGACCACCAGATCATGCAGAACAAGCCGGATGCCCTCAAGGTAAGCCGTGAAAAGTATGCTGAAATGGTTTCCTACCGTGAACGTGAACGCATCGAAGAGCGCTGGCAGGGCTTCCCTGGTGAAATCGTGCCGTGCGGTACCGAAGAGGTGTTCATCGGTGGAGTAAGATTCGGCAACGTGTTTATAGGTGTCCAGCCGCGCATGGGCGTGCAGGGTGACCCCATGAAACTGCTGTTCGACAAGGCAAACACGCCGCACCACCAGTACATCTCGTTCTACCGCTGGATCAGCCGCGAGTTCGACGCTCACGCGCTGGTGCACGTCGGCATGCACGGATCCGTCGAATGGATGCCGGGCCTTCAGACCGGCCTGACTGGCGAATGCTGGCCGGACGCGATGCTTGGTGAAGTCCCGCATTTCTATATCTATCCGGTCAATAACCCGAGCGAATCGACCATTGCAAAACGCCGCGGTCTTGCCACCATGGTCTCCCATGTGGTGCCCCCTCTGGCAAGGGCCGGTCTCTACAAGGAGCTTCCCGCCCTCAAGGATCTCCTGACCGATTACCGCGAGCGGTACCATGGACAGTCCGAGGACGTTGATTCCGTACAGGAGGCGATCATCAGCAAGGCTGAGCTGCTCAATCTGACCGATGACTGTCCGCGCAAGCCCGATGAATCGTTCAGCGACTTTGTCAGCCGACTCTACATCTACATTCTGGATCTTGAAAATCGTCTGATTTCGAACTCGCTGCACGTATTCGGCGAGTCGAGCCCGATCGATTCACAGATCATCACGATCACTGAAACCGTCAAGAACAGGGGTGAAAATGGCCGCTCGCTGCCTTACATCCTGTTGACCACTACCGGCAAGAATGGTCATTTCGACAGCTATGAGGAGCTTTCCAGCAAGGCTCGCAAAGGCGATGATGAATCCATCAGTCTGCGTGAATGGACAGAAGATGCTTGTCGGGAGTTCGTGAAGCAGGTCATGTTCGACCGCAGGAATCCGGCATCGGTTTTCGAGTCCCTTACCGGCGGGAAGAGGATTCCCCAGGAGGATGTGCCGTTTATCCAGCGCATCATCCAGGAGGGGAACCAGATGATCCAGGCACTGAGCGATAACCGGGGCGAGATGGATTCGCTGGTCAAGGTGCTCAAGGGTGGATACATACCCTCAGGCCCTGGCGGCGACCTTGTCAGGGATGGTATGAACGTATTGCCTTCCGGCCGCAACATCCACTCCATCGATCCGTGGCGTATTCCTTCGGAGACAGCATTCAAGCGTGGCAGTCTTATTGCTGACGGCCTGATTGCCAAGCACCTGGCCGAGAACGACGGGGTTTATCCTGAAACGATTGCAGAGGTTATCTGGGGTCTGGATACCATCAAGACCAAGGGTGAGGCCGTGGCCGTGGTGATCAGGCTTATGGGCGCAGAACCGGCCTATGACGCTTTCGGAAAGATCAGCCACTACAACCTGACCTCGCTTGAAAAGCTTCGCCGTCCTCGTGTCGACGTGCTCATGCAGCTCAGCCCGATTTTCCGGGACGCCTTCGGCATCCTTATGGATCAGCTCGATCGCCTGGTGAAGGATGCGGCCAAGGCCAATGAGCCGCACGAGATGAACTATATCAAAAAACATGTTGACGATGCCCTGGCCGAAGGAATTGATTTCGAAACAGCAACCTCACGGCAGTTCACTCAACCTCCCGGAGCTTACGGGACCTATGTGGACGACATGATCGAGGATTCGGCCTGGGAGAATGAAAACGACCTCGACGACCTGTTCATCCGCCGTAACAGCTGCGCATATGGCGGTAACCGCAAGGGCGAAAAGCAGTCCGAGATACTTCAGAAGCTTCTTGGATCGGTTGACAGGGTGGTGCATCAGGTCGACTCGACAGAGTTCGGTATTTCGGATATCGACCACTATTTCTCGTCGTCTGGATCGCTACAGCTGGCCGCAAGGCGCAGGAACACGAAGACTTCCGACATCAAGCTCAATTATGTCGAATCCTTCACCTCGGACATCAAACTTGACGATGCTGACAAGTCACTGCGCGTGGAGTACCGTTCCAAGCTGCTGAACCCGAAATGGTTCGAAGGCATGCTCAAGCACGGTCACAGCGGTGCAGGAGAGATCAGCAACAGGGTTACCTACATGCTTGGCTGGGATGCTGTTACCAAGAGCGTTGACGACTGGGTCTACAAGAAGACCGCTGAAACCTATGCGCTCGATCCGGAAATGCGCGAAAGACTGGCCACACTCAATCCACAGGCCATCAAGAACATCGTAGGCAGGATGCTCGAAGCTCACGGCAGGGGCATGTGGAAAGCTGATCAGGACATGATCAACGAGCTGCAGGAGATCTATGCCGATTTGGAGGACAGGCTTGAAGGCATGGCAGACGACTGATAGTTGATAGTTGATAGTTGATAGTTGATAGTTGATAGTTGATAGTTGATAGTTGATAGTTGATAGTTGATAGTTGATAGTTGATAGTTGATAGTTGATAGTTGATAGTTGATAGTTGACAGTGGACAGTGGAGGGCGGTTCTTTTGGGCCGCCCTTTTTGTTGAGACTGAAACGAAAAAGAGGCTGTCTCAAAAGTCAAAGTGAGTTAGCCTTTCTGCGTTGGCAAGCCCGAAGTTCGGCGTTCACGGGAAATAAAGTTGTGCTGCGGCATCATCCTTTCCTCTTGAGCCCTTAAGCCTCTTAAGTCCTTTTAGTCCCTTTGGTCCCTTTCTTTCCTCACCCCGAAATTTTAAACAACAAAGGGCTGTCCCAGATGCAATACTGGGACAGCCCTTTCTGTTTTGAGAGTCTGGCTGTGTTACGCGGAGGTCGAGTAGTTCGGCGCCTCCTTGGTGATCATCACGTCGTGGGGGTGGCTCTCCCGGAGTCCGGCGGACGTGATGCGTACGAAACGGGTGTTTTCCTTCAGTTCGTTGATGGTGCTGACGCCGCAGTAGCCCATGGCCGACTTCAGGCCTCCGATAAGCTGGTAAACCACCTCATCGAGGCGCCCCTTGGTCGGGATCCTGCCTTCGATGCCTTCCGGTACATATTTTTTCGACTCGGCGGTTGAATCCTGGAAGTAGCGGTCGCTGCTGCCATCAGGCTCGGACATCGCACCGAGCGAACCCATTCCGCGGTATGCCTTGAACTTCCTTCCTTCGTAAAGAATGGTTTCTCCGGGGCTCTCGTCGGTACCGGCGAAAATGCTTCCCATCATGACCGTATCGGCACCGGCTGCGATAGCCTTCGCAATATCGCCGCTGTACTTGATGCCGCCGTCAGCAATGATCGGCGTACTGGTCTTTGCTGCCTCTTCAGAGCATTTCATGATAGCTGTCAGCTGGGGCATGCCGACGCCTGCCACGATTCGCGTGGTGCAGATGCTGCCGGGGCCGATACCAACCTTGATCGCATCAGCTCCAGCCTTAACCAGATCCCTGACTGCTTCAGCTGTCGCCACGTTGCCTGCGATCACCTGCAGATCGGGATATGCCTTCTTGATGGTCGATACCATGTCGAGCACCGCCTGGCTATGGCCATGGGCCGTATCGACAGCGATGATATCCACACCGGCCTCGACCAGGGCATTGACCCTCGACATCGTATTGGCGCGGATGCCGACAGCGGCCCCGGCCCTGAGCCGCCCCTGGCTGTCTTTGCAGGAATCCGGGCACTGTTTGCGTTTCTGGATATCCTTGAAGGTGATAAGTCCCTTCAGATAATTATTTTCGTCAATGATGAGGAGCTTCTCGATCTTGTTTGTCGTAAGCATCTCCTCAGCAGTTGCAAGATCGATTCCCTCGTCCGCCGTTACGAGATTGGTAGTCATAATCGAGGTGATCTTCTGGTCGAAGGATGACTTCATGCGCAGATCCCGGTTAGTGACGATCCCTTTCAGGCGCAGGCAACCTTCATGCGTTGGCCTCTCAACTACCGGAATTCCGGAGACCGAGTGCCTCAGCATGAGGTCGAGTGCATCCTGGATGGTCGCATCTTCGAACAGGGTAAAGGGATTGCGGATGATTCCGCTCTCGAACCGTTTGACCTTTGCAACCTGGCGGGCCTGTTCGTCGATCGAGAGGTTCTTGTGAATTATTCCGATACCGCCGGCCCTTGCAAGGGCGATGGCAAGTTCTGCTTCGGTTACAGTATCCATGGCCGCGCTGACCAGTGGGATGTTGACCTCAATCTGCCGGGTCAGCCGCGACCTGACGATGGTCTCCTTCGGAAGCACATCGGAATATGATGGGACGAGCAGAACGTCGTCAAACGTCAGCGCGTCATACAGGATTTTGTCCATAGGGAGCCTTGTTAAAAGATTGCGGCGAAAATGAATCTGCCAATTTACGAAAGTGGGCACTGAATGACAACGATGCACTCTGCCCGGAACAGGGAAAAGAAGCTGTTTATAGACTATTAAGGCTGGGGGAACAGATGATTTCACGAACTCAATGTTTTTCCTGGCAGGAAGAGAAGAGGTTCTTTTAAAAAACGAAAATACGTTGTACATTATGCATCCATATTAACGGAGAGGTCGCATAGTTGGTCTAGTGCGCTCGCCTGGAAAGCGGGTAGGGTGTTACAGCCCTCGAGGGTTCGAATCCCTCCCTCTCCGCCAGGAAGAAAGCAGAAAGAAACAGTATCTGCTGTTATTTCGAAACATCTGGGAAGAAGAGGGATGAGAACCCGAAAAGAGGGTTCGAAAACGACCTGAAAGGGCGTTTCGATGTCGAGCGAAAGCGAGACAACCCCGGTGAAGCCGGGGTGAGCGAAGCGAGTCAATCCCTCCCTCTCCGCCAGGAAAAAATTCGTTTAATGATTTTCTGCTGGCTATTTGCAGTGAAATCACTATCTTGGTGCCCGGTTCTTTACATACATTGTTGGAGGATTAGCCTAATTGGTAAGGCAGCAGTCTTGAAAACTGCCGGGTTTGCGCCCATGGGGGTTCGAGTCCCTCATCCTCCGCAGACAATTCAGGAGAGGTGGCCGAGTGGCTGAAGGCACCGGTTTGCTAAACCGACGTAGTTCGTATAGGGCTACCGAGGGTTCGAATCCCTCCCTCTCCGCAAAGAACCCCGTGAAAACGGGGTTTTTGGTTTTCCGGGAGGGATTCGAACCCGAAGAGATGATTCGAAAACGACATGGAGGGGAGTTTTGACGACGAGCGAATCGAGGAAGCCCCCGAAGGGGGTTCGTGAAGTGAATCAACCATCGCCATAGTCAATGGGCGACATGGTCCTGGACACAACATCTCCGCGTCTCTGAAATATGGCCAAAACGGGCTTTGTTCTGAAACATTCCCAGAATCGGCTTGTTGCCGGGCCGCTCCTTGTCAATCAGGCTGAGGAGTTCCGGGTGTTTTTCTTCACGCATCCGGCGCCTTGACACTCACTTTTCGGATGCCTCTTGTCCGGTGCAAGTTTCCTCCGGTTATGCCGGTGCAGAAGATTATATGTCGATGCCGGTGCTGTAGTATGGCCCAGTCGGTCATCCAGTGCCTGTTTGATTTCGCTGACAATCAAGATGCCGCCATGAGCTGCTTTATCGAAAAACGGAGCAAGAAATGCAGTCTTTTCCTCTTTGCTAATGTTTTCCCAATGACACCCGCCAGACTTGCGTTTTGACGATTCCTTCCTGCCTCCGGATTGGATGAAACGGATCCTCAACTTACAGGCCCAGCTCTTTATAATACCAAGAACATCGGCAACCTGATCAATTGATGCCCAGGATTAAATAAAACCAGCTTCTTGCACTTTCTCGAAACTTTTTTTCATGCAGAGCAGTTGACATGACATGACTTGAAGACAAAACAGTCTTAGAACCCCCTTCGTACTAAAGAGAAACTCCTCCCATTCACCCGTCTGTACCCAATCCTCCTTTCAGTTCAGTACCTGTTTTTCTCCAGCTGGAGAGCCAATCCCTCAGAAAGCACAGTGCATTACTACTCGTAGTGCTGTTTTCTCCCTCATAATCAGTAAAGCAACTACGTATTCGATAATACGCTGTTGATGCTCATACAGACTTGATTTTTCCCCGTGGCAATATTGGTATGCTCTTTTGGTGAATAGTCTCCAGCGTGTTACCGGTTCGTGTATGCGCCAGACACATGGGAATTGGCCGATGACGGAAGAGATGCAAACAAATACAAAGACGGATCTGTCTGGTGATCGTACCGATCTGGCGGTCGAAAGAACCGTAATGGCTGCGAGCCGGACGCTCATGGGCTGGATCAGGACTGCGTTGTCCCTCATCAGTTTCGGTTTCACCATTTACAAAATTCTCCAGGGAGTAGCTGCGGAGCTCAAGATCGGCCTGTTTAAGCCGCAAGATCCACGGCGCCTGGGGCTTGTGCTTATCGGTCTCGGAACGGCGTCGGTAGTCATCGGCGCAATTGATTATTACAAAACGCTTAAACGCTTGAACAAATTGTCTGAAAGAGTCTATAGTCCGTTCAATTTTACTTTCAGCGTAGGAATGCTGATAGGTCTTTTAGGGTTGTTTCTGTTTGTCACTATTCTTACCCATACAGAGATTTTCTAATGGATGAAAGGCGGTTTTGTGGAACCACATGCAGCAATAACGAGCATTGAATGGATTGCGCTTTCTCTTGAGATTCTTGGCGTGGCGGTGATTGCAATTGTATTTGGACACGCAATTGTTCGAGCCTTGCTGCATTTCGGACAGAAGCGGGAAAATGCCTACGAGCTTTTCAGGATTTACGTTGGAAAGGGGTTGCTGCTGGGACTTGAGTTCCTTGTCGCTGCGGACATCATAAGGACAGTGTCGATCGAACCGACGATTGACGGCATAGGGACGCTTGGCATACTGATCATCGTTCGATCTTTCCTTGGATGGTCAATCACGGTAGAAACCGAAGGCCGCTGGCCCTGGCAGCCGGCAAAAAACAAAACGGTATGACATCATGGAAGAGATATGGCAGAGATTTATTGGAAACCTGTTTGGACGGCTTGATGGCCCGCTCCACTTCCGGTTCATCTTTCAGCCGCTGATGGCCGTCATTTTCGCCGTCATCGATGGAGTTAAAGATGCTAAAAACGACAAGCCTGCCTATTTCTGGGCTGTCGTTGTCAACCCGGAGCATCGCGCCGAGCTTATGAAAGATGGCTGGAAGCATGTCGGCAAGATTTTTATCATTGGGGCCATTCTTGACCTTGTCTATCAGCTGATCGTGTTTCGCTGGGTTTATCCCGGAGAGCTGCTGATCGTAGCGTTTTTGTTGGCCATTGTGCCCTATGTTCTTTTGCGCGGTCCGGCAAACAGGATCGCCCGGGTGTTCCTGAAATAAATGGTAAATGCTGAAAATGGTCATGGTCGGTACGGGCGGGATGCATAGCAAACCCGGAAATCGAAGTCAACACTCAACATGGTTTCGGAGGCAAAAAATGAAAAGAGCATCAGCACAGAGGCGCATGTTCCTCAGGTCTTTTTTTTCGAAGACCCTATCGTACAGCGTCTTGATCGGTTCATTCATGTGTGCACGAATCTGTAGCATGCCGGTAGCGCAGGCTGGTGAGGTCGGTCACTACAATCCCGGGGTACTGAACATTCGCGATTTTGCCATGCCTGAACCGGGCTTCTATGGCAACGTTTTCAACTACTGGTACTGGACCGATCGACTCAATGACAAACACGGCAACACAGTCAGCACGATTACCGTCGGGCCTGGACACGGTGTGCCTCTGGGCCTGAATGTGGATGTGAACGTGTATGCGATTGCTCCGACGGTCATATGGGTATCTGACTGGAAAGTGTTCGGAGCAAGATACGGAGCCTACATCTCCCCATCTTTTGCCAACTCGAGCGTTGGTGCGTCACTTTCCAGAATTACAGGTACCGGCCGCTCAGTTCATAGCTCGCAATTCGACGTGGGAGATCTCTTTGTGCAGCCGCTCTGGCTGGGATGGACTCAAAAAAACTGGGATTTTGCATTTGGTTACGGTTTCTACGCCCCTGTGGGCCGGTACAATGTCGAGACGGCGACGCTTCCTCATATCGGCCCTGTTAAGGCGGAGGCCATAGACAATATTGGCCTGGGGTTCTGGACGCATCAGTTCCAGGGGGCGGCAACATGGTATGCCGGAGAACACCGGGCTACGGCTGTCTGTGCTGCGTTGACATATGAAGTAAACCAGAAGAAAAAGGATTTCGACCTTTCGCCCGGGAACATCATGACGCTGAACTGGGGTGTCAGTCACTATCTCCCGCTCAATAAAGACAACAAGCTGCTGCTTGAAGTCGGTCTTACAGGCTACGACTCCTGGCAGCTCACCGACGATTCCGGGTCGGATGCAATCAATCCAGGTGTGCATGACCAGGTCCATGCTGCCGGAGGACAACTGGGTCTTGCCTATGTCCCCTGGAACGCGGCCTTGAAGTTTCATTACCTGCATGAGTATGTAGCTCAAGATCGCTTTTTGGGAGATGTGATTGGCTTGAGCGCTGTCATCAAGTTTTAGAAATGGCAACCTCCGCACCCCCAGGAGGATGGCATGTCAGAAGGGTTGATTCGGAGCAATGGATTACAAGGGTCTGATAAGGGCTTCGTTCAGACATAGTGGAAGAGTACAAAGGCAATCAAGGGGGATTCCGCTTTGCGCGAAATCCAGTGATCTCATCACGAAGTTCGTACTTGTTGAAACATGCCATCATCGTTTCATGTCATGGCCAAACCGACAGGCGCCCAGTGCAATCTTGACTGTTCGTACTGTTTTTTCCTGAAGAAAGCGATGCTTTATCCGGAAAGCGACTTTCGCATGACGGATGAAGTGCATGAGGCCTATATCAGGCAGCTTTTCGAAGCACACCGGGAGCCTCGGATAACCGTGGCCTGGCAGGGAGGGGAGCCGTCGCTTATGGGGATCAATTTCTTCCGTCGCTCCGTGGAGCTGCAAAAAAAGTACCTGAAGCCAGGTACTGTCGTCGAGAACACCTTCCAGACCAACGGCATCCTTCTTGACGAAGAGTGGTGCCATTTCTTCCGGGAAAACCAGTTCCTGGTCGGTTTGAGCATGGACGGTCCGAAAGAGCTTCATGATACCTTTCGGAAGGACAAGGGGGGGCATGGAACCTTTGACCGGGTCATGAAAGCCGTCCGTCTGCTGCAGGATCAAAGGGTCGAGTTCAATATTCTCTGCACCGTGAATTCCCGGAACGCCTCTCAACCTCTTCCGGTCTACCGTTTTTTCCGCGACACGGTCAAGTCCCGCTACATTCAGTTCATACCAATCGTCGAACGTATCGACGGCACCAGCCGGACCGGGGCACGGGTTACGGAGCGCTCTGTTCGCCCCGAGCAGTGGGGGAAATTCCTGATCGGGATTTTCGACGAGTGGGTGGGAAGAGATGTCGGCAGGACGTACGTGCTCAACTTCGACGGAGCATTGGCCGGATGGCTCGGCGCGGCTGGAACCGTCTGCATTTTCGGGCGTAACTGCGGTCAGGGAATGGCGCTTGAACATAATGGCGATCTCTACTCCTGCGATCACTTCGTCGAGCCAGATTACCTGCTCGGCAATATCCTGGAGACGCCGTTAAGTGTGCTGGCAGACTCCCCAAAACAGTTGAAATTCGGCAGGGACAAATGGGATCGCCTTCCCGGCTACTGCCGTACGTGCGATTTCTTTTTTATCTGCCATGGCGAGTGTCCCAGGAACCGTTTTATCGAAACACCAGACGGAGAAGCCGGCTTGAACTATCTCTGCCAAGGTTACCGGTCGTTTTTTGAACACTCCGATCCCAGGATGAAAATCATGGCGGAACTGATCAGGAGCGGTCGGCCGGCAGCGAACGTCATGTCGGTTCCGGCTGTCGGAAAGGCCCGCAAAGGGAGGAATGATCCATGTTCCTGCGGCAGCGGGCTCAAGGTCAAGCACTGCCATGGCGAGAGGATGTAATGAGACAGGACGGGTTTTGCAGTGATAAGTACATCGATTAACCAAATACTGAACCGGACAGAACCATGAAAAAGACATACGACGCGATCAGGGGATGGAGTGCGGCAGGCGTGCTGGCATTGCTGCTCCTGATGGGGGTGATGGTGCGTTCCGCCCAAGCAGCAACAAACGACAAACCGGCGTTCAGGCAGGAAGAGCTTGAGCAGATGCTTGCTCCGATTGCCCTCTATCCGGACGATTTGCTCTCCCAGATCCTCATGGCATCCACCTATCCGCTTGAAGTAGTGCAGGCAGACCGGTGGGTCAAGGAGAACAAGGGGCTTAAAGGAAACGCCCTGACCAAGGCACTGGAGGCGAAGAACTGGGACGCCAGCGTAAAATCACTGGTCAATTTTTCCAGCGTTCTAGCGATGATGAGCTCGAACCTTGAGGTGACGGTCAAGATAGGAGATGCCTTTATCGGCCAGCAGAAAGATGTTATGGGTACCATTCAGAAACTTCGCCGCATGGCGGCCTCGTCCGGTAACCTCAAGACGACGCCTCAACAGACGGTCGTGGTGCAAAAGGAGGCTGATACGCAGGTGATCATCATCCAGCCTGCCAATCCGAATGAATACTACATACCGACTTACAGTCCGGCGGTTATCTATGGTACCTGGCCATACCCTGCCTATCCTCCAGTCGCCTATTACCCTCCCGGATATGTCCCGGGAAGGGCCCTGGCATTTACGGCCGGCGTAGCGGTCGGTGCTGCATGGGGTTATGCCTGGGGACATTCCGATTGGTCTCATGGCAATGTGAACGTCAATGTGAACCGCAACGCCAATATCAACGCCAATATCAATCGGTCGAGATACAGCGCCGAATTTCAGAACAGGAATGCCGCCTTCAGGAACGGTCAGGGATCGTTCCAGCACAATCCCGAACATCGGCAGGGTGTCGCTTATCGTGACCAGAAAACCGCCAGCCAGTTTGGACGGACAACTTCGTCTCAGGCATCCCAGGCGCGAGAGGCGTATCGAGGCAGAGGCGAGGTTGGTGCAGGCGCAGCTGGTGTTGGCACACGTCCTGGCGCAGGCGCAGGCGCAGCGGGTGTCGGCGCACGTCCTGGCGCAGGCGCAGGCGCAGCTGGTGTTGGCACACGTCCTGGCGCAGGCGCAGCTGGTGTCGGCGCACGTCCTGGTGCAGGCGCAGGCGCAGCCGCGCAACCTGCCGGCAGACAGAATGCTTTTGAAGGCATGGACCGGGGCGGGTCAGCCGCTCGTGTTGAAAGCCAGAGAGGACAATCCAGCCGTGCTTCGTTCTCCGGCGGTGGCGGCGGTGCCCGTGGAGGTGGAATGGGCGGCGCACGTGGCGGCGGCCGGAGTGGTGGAAGACGATAACTTTTAACCGGAGAAATGACCCATGAACAGGCATAGCCATTTTTCAAAAGCCTCAATTGTCCGCAGCAACTGCTTGACCATGATCGGCGCAGAGCTACTTCTTCTGCTATGGTTGTTGTTGCCGACAATGGCATACGCTGCCCAGGCCACTTTCGGCTCGGCTGATAAAGCTGTGGAATCGCTTGTTTCAGCCGTTCGCGCTCGAAATAACGATCAAGTGATGACCGTGCTCGGCTCTGAGGCCGGAAAAATCATGTTTTCCGGCGACGCGGTTGCCGACAGGAACATGTTCGAGAACTTCCTTAAAGCTTATGACGAAAAACATCAGCTTGTCGCAGGCAAAAAAGGATCGATGACCCTTGTTGTCGGAAAAAACGATTGGCCGATGCCGATTCCGATCATTCGTACCTCCGGGAAATGGCGATTCGACACTGTGGCGGGAAAAGAGGAGATCCTCAATCGCCGCATCGGTCGAAACGAGATCTCCGCAATCCAGTCATGTCTTGCTGTGCTCGATGCCCAACGGGAATACCTTTCGCTCAGCGGCAGCGCCACCGGTTTGCATGAATATGCCGGTAGATTCATCAGCGAACCAGGCCTCAAGAACGGGCTGTACTGGCCGACCGAACCGAATGAACCTCCCAGCCCTCTCGGTCCGTTCACAGCACAGGCCGCAGAGGAGGGGTACAAAGCCGGCCAGTCCACTACAGGGGTATCCAGGCCTTTTTACGGCTACCGATTCCACATGCTGACCCGTCAGGGAGTCAACGCGCCGGGGGGCGCACTCGATTACATGGTCAACGGGAAATTGATCGGTGGGTTTGCCGTTATTGCCTGGCCTGCGGAGTATGGCAACTCCGGCATCATGACCTTTATCATGAATCATGACGGAATTGTCTATCAGCGCGACCTGGGCCCGGGTACGGCAAAAATAGCTGCTGAAACAAGCGCGTACGATCCGGGGCCCAAGTGGAAGCGGGTTGAAACTGGACGATAGTGTTTCCGAAAATGCAATCCGGATTCGATCAACCCGGCGAACGGCCTGCGGCAGAGTGCAGCCGGATCGGGCGCAGGCATGCACGGAAAAAGAGGTGCCTCCATATGAAGCCGGTCTTTCCCTGCATGTCTGCGAGCAGTGATTTTGTATCCGCCTGTGCTGGAACAGCAGTGCATGAGAACGATAGGCGGTGTGAACAGAACTGTCAATTAATAAATGAGAGCAATCATGGCAGACAGCAAACCCAACATTTTAATTCTCTGGGGCGATGATATCGGCTGGTGGAACATCAGCTATAACAGCCGTGGCCAGATGGGGTACCATACCCCGAACATCGACAGGATAGGCAATGAGGGAGCGGCCTTCACCGATTACTATGGTCAGCAGAGCTGCACTGCCGGCCGAGCGGCCTTCATCACCGGCCAGAATCCGGTTCGCACCGGACTGACCAAGGTAGGTCTCCCGGGCGCTGATGTCGGTCTTCAGAAAGAGGACCCGACCATCGCCGAGCTGCTCAAACCACATGGTTATGCAACGGGTCAGTTCGGCAAGAACCATCTTGGTGACAAAGACGAGTTCCTTCCGACCCTGCACGGCTTCGATGAATTTTTCGGCAACCTCTATCATCTCAACGCCGAGGAGGAACCGGAACTTCCGGACTATCCGTCAGAGGCGGACTACCCAAACTTCAGGAAAAATTTCGGTCCCAGAGGCGTGCTGCACTGCTGGGCTGACGGTAAGGGTGGGCAGGTCATTGAGAACACCGGGCCGCTGACCAGGAAACGCATGGAGACCGTCGATGAAGAGACGACTGAAGCCGCCCTTGCTTTCATCGACAAGAGTCATCAGGAGGGCAAGCCCTTCTTTGTCTGGTGGAATACGACGGCCATGCACTTCCGGACCCACTGCGCCCAAAAACACGAGGGAAAGAGCGGGCAGGGATTCTATAACGACGCCATGGTGGCGCACGACGAGAACGTCGGCCGCATGCTTGAAAAGCTCCACGAACTCGGTATCGCCGACAACACCATCGTCATGTATTCCACCGACAACGGGCCTCATTACAACAGCTGGCCGGACGCTGGCATCACGCCGTTCCGGGCCGAAAAGAACACCAACTGGGAGGGCGGCTGGCGCGTCCCCGCTTTCGTTCGCTGGCCGGGCAAAATCAGGGCCGGCTCGGTACTGAACGGCATCGTCTCCCATCAGGACTGGTTGCCGACACTTCTGGCCGCAGCCGGAGATCCTGACGTCAGCGCCAAGCTCCTCGACGGGCATAAGGCGGGTGACAAGACATTCAAAGTTCACATCGACGGCCTCAACATGCTGCCCTACCTGACCGGCGAGGTGCAGGAGAGCCCGCGCCAGTCATTCTTCTACTTCAGCGACGATGGTGATTTGCTGAGTATTCGGATGGGCGACTGGAAGATGGTGCTCGCCGAGCAGCGGGCGAAGCGAATGATGTGCTGGTCGGAACCTTTCGTCAAGCTGCGCCTGCCGAAAATGTTCAATCTGCGTCGCGACCCGTTCGAGCGGGCGGACGAGAACTCGAACACCTACTGGGACTGGATTTTCGATCACGCGTTTCTGCTTTACGGGATGCAGGCGCTGGTTTCCAGGCAGATTGAAGATTTCGTCAAATACCCGCCTCGACAGAAGCCCGCGGCTTTCAACCTCGACGATGTGATGCGCAAGCTTGCCGATGCGAGTGGCGGCGCCAACCATTGATGTCGTGAACATTGCATTACAAGTATCGGCAGCCCAGGGTGGGCTGCCGGTAATCGGCGTCGTGAGAAGCCCAGGAACGGGGCGCCCAGGGTGCAGCGGCCGGAGTTGCCCGACATTTCGGGAATATCGAAGTTATTGGGTTTCGGATCAAACAGACAGAGGTGACCTAATGAAGAGGAGATTACAACCATGACACTCAAGGAATACCGACCAGGATCCGCATTCAACGGCGTTATCGGACGCACGTTCGATGTTTCAAGTCCCGCATGGCCAGAGCCGCTGCGGGCAAGAGAGGGGATGCCAAATGTGCTTTTCATCGTTCAGGACGATACCGGGTTTGGCCAGATGGGTTGTTACGGCAGCCCGATCAGGACCCCGAACATTGATGCCCTTGCAGCAAACGGCCTGCTGTTCAACAACATGCATACCACGGCGCTCTGTTCACCGACCCGCTCATGCATTGTCACCGGTCGCAACCATCACTCCAACGCGATGTCCTGCATCACGGAGGGCTCAACCGGTTACCCCGGCGGCAACGGCAACATCCCGTTCGAAAACGGCATGCTCTCGGAGATTCTCCTGCAGCAGGGTTACAATACTTATGCCCTTGGCAAATGGCATCTGACGCCTTCGGACCAGATCTCGGCGGCAGGCCCCTACGATCGCTGGCCGCTTGGTCGGGGGTTCGAAAGATTCTTCGGCTTCCTGGGTGGCGACACCCATCAGTACTATCCTGAACTGGTGTACGACAACCATTCCGTCGATCCGGAAAAAAGTCCGGAAGAGGGCTATCACCTGACCGAGGATCTGGTGGACAAGGCGATCAGCTTCATCGCGGATTCAAAGCAGGTCGCGCCGTCCAAACCCTTCTTCATGTACTTCTGTCCAGGCGCGATGCATGCGCCGCATCATGTGCCGAAGGAGTGGGCGGACCAGTACGCTGGAGCGTTCGACGACGGCTGGGATGCCTATCGCGAAAAGACCTTCCGGCGCCAGAAGGAGCTTGGCATCATTCCGCAGGAGGCAGAGCTCTCTCGTCACGATCCTGACGTCCCGGATTGGGACACGCTCTCCGACGATGAGAAAAAATTGTATGCCCGGATGATGGAGGTGTTTGCCGGATTCCTGACACATACGGATTATCATTACGGACGTCTCTTTGAATTCCTCAAAAAGATCGGCGAGTGGGAAAATACCCTCATCATGTTCATCTCCGATAACGGCGCCAGTTCTGAGGGCGGGCCCTCCGGATCGGTGAACGAAAACAAGTTCTTCAACAACGTGCCTGACGATCTTCAGGAGAACCTCTCCATGATCGACCAGCTGGGAGGTCCGAAGACCTTCAACCATTACGCCTGGGGCTGGACCTTCGCCGGCAACACGCCGTTCCGCCGCTGGAAGCGCGAGACCTACCGGGGCGGCATCAGCGATCCGTTCATCGTTCATTGGCCGAAGGGGATCAAGGCGAAGGGCGAGATTCGTACGCAGTATGCCCATGCCATCGACATGATGCCCACCGTGCTGGAGGCTCTCTGCATTGATCCGCCGGCAAGCATCAGGGGCGTGACTCAGTCGCCGATCGAAGGCCTCAGTTTCGCCCATGTGCTCAATGACGCCAAGGCTCCGAGCAGCCATATAACCCAGTATTTCGAGATGATGGGCCACCGCTCCATCTATCATGACGGCTGGCGCGCCGTCTGCCCATGGCCGGGGCCCTCCTTTAAGGAATCCGGTCTCTTTTTCGGCGCTCCGATCGACAAGGACAAACTGACAGAGCTAGATGCCAAACACTGGGAGCTGTATAACATCGAAAAAGATTTCGCAGAAAACCACGACCTTGCCGCCGAGAACCGGCCGAAGCTGATCGAGATGATTTCCACGTGGTATGTCGAGGCGGGCAAATACAACGTGCTGCCCGTGGATTCTCGCGGCGTGCTGCGGTTTGCCGATCCTCGTCCCCAGATAGCCGTTGCGCGCAACAGCTACATCTACTACCCGGATACCCAGATGGTGCCGATCAATGCCTGTCCCGTTGTGCTGAACAGGTCGCACAGCATCACGGCGGATGCTGAGATCCCCAAAGGCGGGGCGGATGGAGCGCTCTTCTCTGCAGGAGATGTCCAGGGAGGCTTTGCCTTCTACCTGCAGAACGGGAAGCTCCAGTATGTGTACAACTACGTCGGGAGCAGATTCTTCCATATCGAATCGACAGCCGTCGTGCCCGAGGGGCGTCATCAGCTGCGTTTCGAGTTCGAAGTGACCGGAAAGCCTGACGTCAGGAGCGGCAAGGGTGCCCCTGGGCTCGGACAGATCTACATTGACGGCACGCTGGTTGGACAGGGCGAGATTCCGCTGACCATGCCGCTTTCGCTCGGGTTGGGCGGCGGGTTCCTCTGCGGAACCGACGGCGGTTCACCGGTGTGGGACAAATACCAGCCGCCATTCAAATTTACCGGTATGCTGCATCACGTTACTGTTGACGTGAGCGGCGATCTGATCAAGGATGACGAGTCGGCATTCAAGGCGATTATGATGCGGCAGTGAGCGCAGGGTGTGGCGGGTATACTTCGGCGGGCTCAGCAAACAGGCAAGAAAAGGAGACGAACATGAGCACAAAAAATCATTGTCGCCACGCAGCAGGTGCGGCTACCCAGGACCGGTGCCGAAGTTCCCGGTCCTGTCGCCGGGTTCCGCCATGACCAGGGATCATGTCCGGATGGTTGGCCGTATGGCTTATGTATGGGGCTGGCCGACGGTCAACTCGCACAACCGCCTTAATGACGTTTGTGCCGCCACCCATGCCCGGACTTCGGCGACCGCTTCCGGGTCTATGCGCTCCATGAAGCACGCACCGACCAATTCGCCGGGATCGGCAAGGTTTTCGGGAGCAAGCCCGGTTTCTGCCTCAGGGCCAGTCCTGACTGGAACGGTGAAGCCCCGACGGGTATCTCGGCGATCACGGCAAAGAGAGCGATGAGAAAGAGGGGAGCGGCTTCACGGGGCAAGAAAGGAAAGAGAAAACTGATGATGCGCTCATCGTGCATAACAGGAAACTTGAACGGACAAATTGGAGACTGACATGAATCCGGAATACAAAAAACATCGCTCCCATCTCCCGATGCCGAACACCACCTGGCCCCGGTTCATCGCCTATGACGCGAAGGACCCGGACTGCAAGATGAGTCCGATCGAGCAACTGCGGCCGCCAGAGGGAGCACCGAACATCCTGATCG
>Ga0326726_10000025_pt1 | contig 138630 bp, 103 predicted proteins | sample MHFenrmetagenome_2_FD_207603 | JGI IMG/M metagenome (GOLD analysis project Ga0326726, IMG submission 207603) | Lab enriched peat soil microbial communities from Michigan Hollow, Ithaca, NY, United States - MHF15MN | ecosystem: Environmental > Terrestrial > Soil > Wetlands > Peat | place: USA... | reverse complement strand
CATATTTCGACCGATTGGGATTACCCCGTCTTTCATGACCTCAACTTTTCGAACCGCCCGGTGCGGACCCGCATGCCGGGTGGTGTGGCAGGGGTGCCTCTGATAATAGAGGCCCCCTATGCCGATCGACCGTCACACTTGACTGGTAATGGAACCATGAAGGGATGGATTCTTCAGCCGACTGCGTCAGCTTCAGAATGACAATCGAAGGCATGGTATTTTTCCAAATGCACTACTCAATGATGCAACACTTCGAGAGCCTTCCATTAAATTCAACGAAGAGCCATAATCAATAAACCTGCGGAAAGTTATATATCAATGCTGTATATTATTGCAATTAACCTGTTTCTGCATACCGGTGACCCGTGAAACGGTATCCTCCTTCAGGCATTCATCGAATTGGGCAGCTTCCCGAATGAATGCAGCGACTGCCCGGGCTTTCCAGACAAGTACATCTTCAGTGCAAATAACGCCAACCTTACAAGCCGGAGACCATCCGCCATGGCATTTTTCAGGAACATTTGTCTTGTAGAGGCTCCCCAGACTTTCGTCACCCCCTTTCCCAGGTTCATCACCGACTGCATCGGCGTCTGCTACCTCGCTGCGGCCGTCGAAGACATAGCCGAAAGCCTGGTCATTCCGGACAACTACTACAACGAACTGTTACCCGACAGCTTCGCGAAACTCCTGCAGCGGCGCCCGGTCGATCTCGTGGCCATATCGTCCATGACCGGTGGTTTCAACAACGCTGTCCGGCTCGCTGAAATAGCCAAGCGGAACGGTGCGTTCGTGGTCATGGGCGGGTTTCACCCGACGGCCCTACCCGAAGAGGTGCTGAAGCTCGACTGCGTCGACCTCGTGGCCATCGGCGAGGGTGAGGCCACCTTCAGGGAGCTGGTGCAGCAGGGGCCTTCGCGCGAGGTGAAAGGCCTCGCCTGGCGCGAAAATGGCGGCATCGTCTATACCGGGCAGCGTGAGGTGATCGCAGATGTTGATTCCATTCGCTTTCCCCTGCGCGCCCTCAGGCCAGAACGGTTCGGAGAAAAGGGGGACGACTACACCATCGACACCATCTACACGTCGAGGGGGTGCCCCTGGTCATGCTCGTTCTGTGCCAACGACAAGATGCACAAGGGATGGCGCGGCCGGAGCCCCGGGAATGTCGTGGAGGAGATCGCGTCGCTCCACGATCCCAAAAAGAAGAAGCTCCTCAAGATCTGGGATGCCAACTTCCTGACCAACATCAAGCGGGCTGAAGCGATCTGCGACATGATGATCGAGCGCGGGTACACCAATTTCAGGATCATGACCGAGACCCGTGCGAAGGATATCGTCCGGGCCGAGCGCATTCTCGAAAAGCTTCGCGCCGTCGGGCTCAACAAAGTAGGACTCGGCATCGAAAGCCCGAACCCGCAGACACTGGAGCTGATGAACAAGAAGAACTCCCTGGACGACGTTTCGCGCGCCATCGGTCTTCTTGAACGTTACGGCATCGGCGCTGAAGGGTACTTCATCATCGGGCACCATTCGGAGAGCGAAGCGGAGACCATGGCCTATCCGGAGTTCGCAAAATCGCTCGGGCTCAAGCAGTCGCTCTTCATGTCGATGACCCCGTATCCGGGTACGAAGATTTTCGAGGAGTACCGTAACGAGGGCAACATCACCTCAACCGACTGGGACCTGTACAACAACTTCTCGCCCGTCATCAGGACCTCATCCATGGAGAGTGCGGACCTGGTCCGGATGATGGCGTATTGCAACGTGGCGTTCTGCAATTACCGCTCCCTGCTCAAGAGGGAGAGCGAAAACGCGGTGCTCATCGTGTTCCTGCGGGACCTGTTTCAGCTCGTGTTCCTGTTCAAGGTCAACAAGACCCTCGATGGCCCTGAGGTCTCCTCGATCATTTTCGAGGCATTCGAACGGTACCTCAGCACGAATCCCCGCATCGAGTACGCCCCGAAGCCTTCGTCCGCGCCCTTGAAACAGCCGATGGTGATCAGTCTCGAGCACCCGTCCGGGCAGCGTATCGACTTCGTGATCCGGCAGCAGGGCGAGCTGCGGGTGATGACCATGCGCCGGGTGGGTGCAGGCGCCCCGGCCCCCGGTCCGGTCATCCGTCTGGCCGAGGTGGTGGAAGCGGCATGGGCGGTTTCGATGGATATCCTTATGCGAATGCTTTACAGGAATGAGCTCATGCGCAACAACCCCGGCAGGCTGAGCCGGCGCCAGGCCCTGGCGCTTCTGGCCGACAGCGATGTCCGTAAGGCCGCGGCGAAGGTTTTCAGGCTCTACCGAAGCTGCCTCAGGGAACGGAAAGCCGGTTGATTGAGTATATTCGTCATCGATCGATGACTGTTCCACTTTTTTCCACTCCGGCACGATGATCCAGGCAGTTCTCTGGGATAACGACGGCCTGCTGCTCGACAGCGAAGCCCTCTTTTTCAACCTTACCAGGGCTTTTTTCGCCGAGGCAGGCCTATGTCTCGACGAGGCCTACTGGGGCGTCGAGTACCTGGGAAACGCAAAGCACAGCTCAGAGATCGCACATGAGCTCGGCATGGCCCATGAGCTCGTGGGCCCGTTGCTCGAACGCAGGAACGAGGCGTTCACAGAACGGATCAGGCATACCGTGCCGCTGATGCCGAAGGTGCGTGAAACCATCGAGTCGCTCTCGGGGGCGGTACGCCTCGGTCTGGTGACCGGCAGCCCCCGCGATAAGGTCGAGCTGATGCACGGCTCGAACGGCCTGCTCGAACGTTTCGACGTGATCGTCACGGACGATGAAGTCAGGAATCCCAAACCGCATCCCGAACCCTACCTGAAGGCGCTCGAATTCCTTGGCCTGGGGCCTCGGCAGTGCCTCGCCGTCGAGGACTCACGACGGGGGCTGGCATCGGCCCATGCCGCAGGCATCGACTGTATCGTCGTGCCGAACGCCCTGACGAAGGTGCAGAGCTTCGAACTTGCCTATGCCGTCGAGGATGATGTTTCTGCGGTCCTCAAACATCTGCAAGTCAGGAACACGCTTTCCTGATAAAGTTAAGTTGCTATTTTACGGTAGTGTATATTTTTCATCACCGTAGCCCGTTTTGCCCCTCTATGCATACGACGGAACCCCATCGCCCGGAATGACTTATGGGAGACTCACTGCAACGCCGCATTGATGGACCCAAAGCCGTCACTGCGGGGCTTTCCGTGCTTGTGTTCGCTTATGTCGCTATGCGGGCGGCAACGCTCTGCATCACGATCGACGAGGCATCGACCTACAACTGTCACGTCACGGGCGGCTGGATGGATATCATCCTGTTCAGGACGGACGGCCTGCCGGACAACAACCACGTGCTGCACACGCTGCTCTGCAAGGTTTCGGTCCTGCTGTTCGGCCTTTCGGAACTGACCCTGAGGTTTCCCGCGCTCTTCGGATGCCTGCTGTATCTCTTCGGCCTCAACCTCTGCCTCCGGCGAATCGTTTCGGGCTGGAAGATCGTGCCTGCCCTCCTTGCTGTCGGGCTGAACCCCTATGTGGTTGATTTCCTCGGTCTTGCACGAGGATACGGTCTCGGGCTCGGATTCACCATGCTCGGGCTTGCCTCGCTTCTTTCGGCGTTCGCCGAAACGCCAGGGAAGGTCCGTGTAGTACCCGCGCAGGTCGCGTTGCTCCTGTTCGGCCTTGCCGCACTGTCAAACCTTTCGTTCCTGCTGCTCCTCGGGGCAGTGATGCTGCTCTTCGTTGTGGTGTTTGGCTATTCGGTATTGACCGGACGGCCTGTTTTCGACGATGACTCCCCACCGGGGCCCCTCCTCATGGCAAAGCTCCTTCTTCCGGCGATACCGTTCCTTGCTTACCTGTCGCTTCCGCTCGGAATGATCCGAAAGTTGAAGCTGCTCGGCGAGGGAGGGCACGATGGATTCCTGGCCGATACCGTGGGTAGCCTCATCCAGGGCTCGGCCTACCACGACCGGTGGTTCTGGGAGTACATCGGAGCCGTGATGGGCTGGGTCGTGATCACTTCGCTGTTCGTGCTCCTTGCCCTTGCCATCCTTCGTCGCACCGACGAGAGGAAATTCGTCGTGCTATCGGTGCTCGCCGGCATGACCTTTACGGTTGCCCTTGCGAGCATCGCCCAGCACTACCTGCTCCACGTAGCTTACCTGCAGGGCCGTCGAGGTATCTTCCTTATCCCGCTGTTTCTGCTTACGGCCCTTGCGCTTGGCGATCCTCCCCGCAGGGCGCCCCGCTGGTATCTCGTGCCGGCCATGCTTCTCGGCCTGCTGGTTCCGTCGGTCCTGGCAGTCCATGATGTGGCATCCATGAACCTTCGGTACATCTATGACTGGAATTACTACGGAGGAACCCGGTCGGCGATGCTCGCCGTGAGGGATGAGATCGGGCGGCAGAACACCGGACGGCCGTCCAGAATTCGCGTCAACCTGGATTTTGAAGACACCATGGGCTTCTACCGGAGCATGTTCGGCATGGAGAGGTCGCTGCTGCCGGTAAGGCATGAGGGTCTTGACGGTCCTGCCGATTTTTACTATGGTTACCTGAGTGAGGAACCGACGATGGCCAGGTACGGCGCCCGTCCCCTGTTCCGGCACTCCGAAAGCGGCACGATACTCTGCGAGCGGAAGAGCGTGGAGGTCCGGCCATGATTACCAGCCCGTCACATGACGTCACTCGAAGCCATGACGAACCGGTGCCATTTCTAATCGTTACAGGAGATTCAAAGGAGGAAGAGATATGTCCTATCGAGGACTGAACGTAGCCCTGACCATACCGTGCTTCAATGAGGAGGCGGCAATCGCGCGGGTGATCCGTGACTTCAGGCGCGTGATGCCCGGAATCGCGATCTACGTTTTCGACAACAATTCGACCGACGACACGGCCGCCGTGGCCCGCGCCGAGCAGGTCGAGGTCATCAACGTCCCGTTGGCCGGCAAGGGCAATGTCGTCCGCCGCATGTTCGCTGACGTCGAATGCGACCTCTACGTCATGGTTGATGGCGATGCCACCTACGATGCACCTTCGGTCACGAGGATGGTCGACAAGCTCATCGACGAGCACCTGGACATGGTCGTCGGATGCCGCGAGGCCTCCGCGGAGGTTGCCGGAGCGGCCTACCGCTCAGGGCACCAGTGGGGCAACCGCATGCTGACGAACAGCACGGTGAACATCTTCGGCGGGGGATTCACGGACATGCTTTCCGGTTACCGCGTCTTTTCGAAACGCTACGTCAAGTCCTTTCCGGCGCTTTCCCACGGTTTCGAGATCGAGACCGAGCTGACCGTCCATGCGCTCGAGCTGAGGATGCCCTACGGGGAGGTCATGACGCCCTACTATGCCCGGCCGGAAGGTTCGGTCAGCAAACTCTCCACCTACCGGGACGGCCTGCGCATCCTCAAGACCATCTTCCGCCTGTACGTCTCGGAACGGCCGTTCGCGTTTTACGGGATCTGCGCCGTGCTTATGGCTGCCGTGGCGATCCTGATCTCAGTCCCGGTGTTCGCGGAGTATTTCCGGACGGGGCTCGTCCCAAGGTTCCCGACCTTCATCCTGTCGGCCTCCATGATGGTCTGCGCCCTGCTGTCGTTCGCCTGCGGACTGATCCTTGACAACGTCACCAGGGGGCGCCATGAAATGAAGCGGCTCGCCTACCTGACCATTCCGTTCCGGGCCTCCTGAACGATGCGGAGAGAGGACCTGGTCGAAGCGGCAGCCGGTTTCTTCTGGTTCGCCATGGCGGGCGTCGTCGGATTCCTGGTCGATACCGGCGTCCTGTACCTGCTCAAAGGGGCTTTAGGGGTCTATGTCGCCCGTCTCTTTTCCTTCCTGTGCGCAGCCATCTCGACCTGGCTGTTCAACCGCGCGGTTACGTTCAGGGGCCGTGAGTCAGGCCATTCGAAGGGGAAAGAGTTCGGGCTCTACCTGGCCCTCATGCTGATCGGCGGCAGCATCAACTACGGGACGTTCGCCCTGCTCGTCTCACGCTTGCCCCAGGTGGCGGAGTTCCCGGTCCTGGGCGTCGCCGCCGGGAGCCTGGCAGGCATGGTCGTCAATCTCCTGACCTCCCGATTCCTGCTGTTCCGCTTCAGGCGTGCATGAGGCCTCCGTAGCCCATCCTCAGGCTGTTGTTCACTTCATCGATTTGTTTTATACTAAGATAGACCCGATCCAAAACGAAACCCCTGAGCTTCATGAAGGAAAATTCCCATGCAAGTTTCCGTGACGTCGTAAGCCTGCCGGTCATCGTGGCGGCGCTCGGCTATTTCGTCGATATCTACGACCTCGTGCTGTTCAGCATCGTGCGCGTGCCGAGCCTGAAGTCGTTCGGTCTGCAGGGCAGGGAGCTGATCGACTATGGCGTTTTCCTGCTGAATATGCAGATGATCGGCATGCTTGTCGGGGGAATCCTCTGGGGATGGCTCGGCGACCGCAACGGGCGCCTGAAGATCATGTTCGGTTCGATCCTGATGTACTCGCTGGCCAACATCGCCAACGGGCTGGTGACCTCGCTTCCCGCATACGCCCTCTTCCGGTTCGTGGCCGGGGTCGGGCTGGCTGGCGAGCTTGGAGCCGGTATCACGCTGGTTTCGGAGGTGCTGCACACCAGGGTTCGGGGATACGGCACCATGCTGGTGGCCTCCATCGGGGTGTCGGGGGCGATCCTGGCCAACTTCGTGGCCAACGCCTACGATTGGCGAAACGCCTTCTTCATCGGCGGGGGGCTTGGCCTGCTGCTGCTGCTGACGAGGATCAGGGTTTCCGAGTCGGGGATGTTCCGGACAATGGAACAGAAGGCAGGCGTCAGCAGGGGGAACCTGCTTGCACTCTTCACCAGCCGGGAGCGGTTTTTCCGTTATCTGAACTCGATCCTCATTGGCGTGCCGATCTGGTTCGTGGTGGGCGTACTGATCACCTTCTCACCGGAGTTCGCCTCGTCGTTCCATATTTCCGGTGAGGTCTCCGCCGGCAACGCGGTGATGTACTGCTACCTCGGGTTGGTGTTCGGCGACCTGTCGAGCGGCCTCTTGAGCCAGATTTTCAGGAGCCGCAAGAAGGCGGTGCTCCTGTTCATGCTGCTGACGATAGCTTCCGTGGCGCTCTATTTCACCCAGCTGGGGGCCACTCCGGGCTATTTCTACGCTGTCTGCGCCGCGCTCGGTTTTTCGGGCGGCTACTGGGCCATCTTCGTGACCGTGGCAGCGGAGCAGTTCGGCACCAACCTCCGTGCGACGGTCGCCACGACCGTGCCGAACCTCGTAAGGGGGATGGTCGTGCCGATCACGATGCTGTTCCAGTTCACCCGCGGCCGGTTCGGTCTCGAAACAGGAGCGCTCATCGTCGGCGGCCTCTGCATGGCTCTGGCCCTCGTCGCCCTCTTCTCCCTCGAAGAGACCTTCCACAAGGACCTGGACTACTTTGAGGAGTTCCTGTGACGGCACCCTGAATAAGCTGTTCCGTGACCCGATTGCTGCGTTGTCCCGACAAGTCGGGACGCTCTCGACGCTTGTTCAAGGTGCCGGTTGCGGTCAAATGGGGCGAATGACAGCCAAAAGATCATCTGCTTGAGCTCTAACACCGTTCCCTTCCAAATCGAAATCGAAATCGAATTCTGATCCGTCCGTGAATTGGGAAGTGCAAGAAGTGAATAGCGCCCCCCTATTTCCCTCCTCAGAGGCCGTTCGCTGCCTTGAACTGGTTGGCCTCCTGTACGGCGACCACAAGTTTTTCTGAAAGCCCAGGCATCTTACCGTAGTCTACCCAGAGCGAATCTTCGACGATATCATGGATCTGCGATGCGATATCAATTGCGATCCGTTTACGCTTGGCAAGCTCTTTTTTCAGCTCGTTGGCATCTTCTGACATGATCTTTCTCCTTGGATTTTATGCTGTTAGATAAATACTTCGCCAGTTTGTGGACCTCGTTACCATTGGCAGCATCCCTGCGTAACGCTGCCAATGAGCGATCGGCAACCATCGGCACTGTCCACCGGCAATCCCGTCATGCCCGACACAGGCACACCCGTTCCGGGATACCCGGCGCAATTACAAATGCAACTTGAGCTATAAAATGCTGATACCGATGTATTCCCCAAGTTCAGGCTCGTAAGTTATTCTGATTCCAAATCAATCATACATAAGAGCGGTGGAATTCGGCTGCCAATTACCGTGTCATGCTGAGTGAAACGAAGCATCCATTGGATCCTTCGCCTGACTACGTCAGCCTCAGGATGACAAGAAAGATCATCGTTGTTTCAGAAATGGTATTACTGAGGTAAAAAAACAACCGCCTACATAAATTCCAAGGGTTATAATCGAAAATCTGAAGTGGACCCGTGTGAGGCGTGGGGGTCGTAAGTAACAGAGGTGAGAAAAGGTATCATGTCTCGGCCAAAGAGGCAGTTGACGTCAAGAACCGGTAACGGAGAGGATCGATGCCGAGACGAGCAAGACTGGATGCGCGTAACGCTCTATGCGTGAGTGAATGAACTCGACCCTAAAGCCCCCTCGAAATCACGTTCAAGATGTTCATGTTCGAGATGCCTGCCAGTCTTTGCGGTTTTCCAGTTTTGTCGAGCGCTTGTTTATTACCTCATAATGTTATAACATTTGATGTAACAAAACCAGAGGAATGATATGCGCGCTACGGTAACGAAGATTGGTAATTCGACAGGCGTTATTCTGCCGAAGGCAGCGGTTGAGCGTCTTAAGGTAAAGCAGGGTGACGTCGTTTATCTGACGGAAACACCGACAGGCTACACGGTAACGCCTTATGACCCTGAATTTGCCGAGCAGATGGAAGCTGCACGCCGGGGTATGTCCGAATACCGGAACGCTCTCCATGAGCTTGCCAAATGACGTGGTGCTGGCTTCAGGACAGGGTTGTCATTGCCATCCATGACGAGCAGATTGCCGAGCATGGCGGAAGTGCGGGCATTCGTGATGCCGGTCTTTTAGCTTCCGCCCTTGCACGTCCGAAAAACCAGGCAGGCTATGGCGAACCCTCCGTCTTTGATCTGGCTGCTTCGTATGCCTATGGCATTGTTCGTAACCATCCTTTTATCGATGGCAACAAACGCACAGGGTTTCTTGTCGCCTATGTTTTTCTCAATATCAACGGATGTGAGCTGAGGCTGTCGGAAGCCGAAGCCTTTGCCGCCGTGATGGCTTTGGCTGCAGGTGAAATCGATGAATCCACTTTCTCAAGCCGTCTGAAAGACGCCTCCGTTATCCGGGCGGAACAGAAATAACCAACGGGGACTTCCTGTCCCTCACGGGACTTGAAATCCGGAGTAAGGGGAGTAAGGGACGTAAGAGGGGGAGTAAGGGACGTGGGGGGAGTAAGGGACGTAAGTGACAGAGGAAACTTGAAATCCTTTTCTCCTCGTCTTATTACTGCCATTTCAATTCGTCGAGCAGTGGCTGGATTATTCTCTGAAGCCTGTGGAGAAAATGATGTGCGTAAGTGATTCAGGCAAGAATCATTCGCCCTATCCCATTGTGCCCCCCTTCACGGCTTCATCACGACCTCAGTAATGGACTCTTCCCGAGTCTTTCAACGCGGCTGATGTTGTAATATGGCGGTAAAGTGAGTAACTATAATTCATGAGTGATGCCGTCTCGTTCATGAATCGCTTTCGGGACGGCGCAAAAAGACCAGATACCCTGCGATCGATTACGACATTCGCGCCTTATTCGCGTTTGCTTTTGCTGTACAACGTCTCCCGGTTTCCTGCTTCACAATTTTATGAGCTGAGGTGTTGCCATGTACAAGTTCATTGCCGACAACGTCGTTGTCTTCGATATCGAGTGGGTCCCGGATCCGGCGTCGGGCAGGCGTATCTACCGGTTGCCGGATACGGCCTCTGATGATGAGGTGCTTGAGGTCATGTGGAAAGAGGGCGGCGCCACACCGGAGGATCCTTGTCCGTACCTGAAAACGGTGATGTGCAGGATCGTTTCCATTGCGGCCGTTGTTCGTAAAAAGGTGCGCGGTGACGTACGGCTTGAGCTCGTTTCCCTCCCCGGCTTGCATGACGGTGTGCAGCCGGAAGGGGAAATCATTCGGCGGTTCCTGGAAGCCGTCGGGAATCTGGGGGCTCAGCTTGTGGGGTTCAACTCGTCGAATGCCGACCTGCCGATCCTGTTCCAACGGGCACTGGCCAGCAGGGTAACGGCGCCGACCTTCTGCCATCGTCCGGACAAGCCCTGGGAGGGAGCCGATTATTTTGCCCGATACAGCGATTTCAACATCGATCTGAAGAATGAGCTCGGTGGCTTCGGGAAAGCGGCCCCATCGCTCAATGAATTGGCCGCGTCACTCGGAATACCTGGAAAACTGGGAACCGATGGCGCCGACGTGATCAAGTTATGGCGCTCCGGCGACATCCGGAAAATCGTCGAGTACAACCAGTTCGATGCGCTTTCCACGTACCTCGTGTGGCTGAGGAGCGCCTACTTTTCCGGAAGGCTCACGGAAAATGCGTTTGTCCACGAAGAGCAGCTGCTGGAAAGCCTGCTCAATCAGGAGATAGAGGACGGGGCGGAGCATCTGACCTTGTTTCTGGATGTGTGGAAGGCGTTTCGTCAGTAGACTGTGGCTCAGGATCTTCCTCTGCCACTACAACGGAAACCAACAATTGCCATGTTAGACAATGCCGCCGGTCGTTTTTTTGAATATCTGAATTGGCTTCTCAATCCGTTCCATGGGTTGAAGACGACGGAGGTCTACGATCTGATCGGCACTACCTCGCTTACCGAGCATCGGCTGTATCTGAATCTTGGCTATTGGCGGGATGTTGCAACCATCGATGAAGCCAGTGAAGCGCTTGCCCTGCTGGTGGCGAAGCGGGGCGGCATGGGCGCGGGTGATGTGGTCCTGGATTGCGGGTATGGTTTTGGCGACCAGGACATCCTCTGGACGAGGAACATGAAGCCGGCAAGAATCATCGGGCTGAATATCACAAGGTCCCAGGTCGAGCGGGCCAGGAAGAACGTTGCCGAAGCCGGGCTTGAGCAGTCGATAGATTTGAGGGAAGGTTCGGCAACGGAGATGCCCATTGAAAACGAATCCGTCGATCTGGTCGTTTCCCTGGAAAGCGCCTTCCACTACAGAACCCGTGAGGATTTTTTCAGGGAGGCGTATCGGGTGCTGCGACCCGGGGGCCGGCTGGTGACGGCTGACATCGTGCCGACAAAAAACTCCGACAATCCCTTCAGGCGGCTGGAGCAATGGATTTCATGGAGTCTTGTAGCGGGAAAATTCAATATTCCGCCGGAAAACTACTATCTGATCCCGTCCTACAGCAATAAACTTTCCCAGGCCGGATTCGTCGATATCGACATCAGGTCGATACGTGACGATGTCTATGCGCCCCTTCATGAGTATCTGTCGAGAGACCGGACATTTGTCAACAAGTTGCCTCCGGTGGCGAAGATTATGGCAATATCTTCATTTCAGCGCTCTGCGGAGAGCGTCTACGCTGGCTTGGACTACATTCTGTCCTATGCCGAAAAGCCGGGGAAGTCTGAGGACGGCCAAGCGCATCATGCACAAGCACGGGGCGAGAAGAGGGGCCGTTGGACGGTTAGCGAAGAAACTCGATTCCTCAACACGCTAAGCAAGCCTGCTTGAGCCTGCTTTCTCGGGGTCGGTTTCGATGATGTGGGAGAACTTCTCACCTGAGCCCCATACTTCCCATAGGACCTATTCTCCGAGCGCATCCATTTCCAACCTGAGGAACCTGCCGGTGTGGGAGTCTTCGCGGGTCGCGATCTGTGCCGGGGTACCTTGCGCCACCAGCATGCCGCCACCTCCGCCGCCTTCCGGGCCGAGGTCGATGATCCAGTCGCTGTTCCTGACGATGTCTAGGTTATGTTCGATGATGAGCACCGTGTTGCCTTTGTCGGCAAGTCGGCGCAACACCTCCAGCAGGTGCTGGATGTCCTGGAAGTGCAGGCCGGTGGTGGGTTCGTCGAGGATGTAGAGGGTCTTGCCGGTCTGGATCTTGGCCAGCTCGGCCGAGAGCTTGATGCGCTGGGCCTCGCCGCCTGAAAGCAGGGGGGAGGGCTGCCCGAGCTTGAGGTATCCGAGTCCCACACTCTGCATGGTGGTCAGGATCCTCCGGATGCGCGGGAAGTCCACGAAGAATTCCGAAGCCTCTTCGATGGTCATCTCAAGCACGTCGGCGATCGACTTGCCCCGGTACTTGACCTGCAGCGTTTCGCGATTGTAGCGCTCTCCCTTGCAGTGCTCACACTGGACGTAGACGTCGGGCAGGAAGTTCATCTCGATCTTCCTGGTGCCGGCTCCCTGGCAAACCTCGCAGCGTCCGCCCTTGACGTTGAAGCTGAATCGCCCGGCCTTGTAGCCCCTGATCTGCGCCTCCGGCAGGCGGGTGAAGAAGTCGCGGACAAAGGTGAACGCCCCGGTGTAGGTGGCCGGATTGGATCGAGGGGTCCTTCCGATGGGCGACTGGTCGACGTTGACCACCTTGTCGAGATGGGCGATGCCCTCCAGGCCGTCGCAGGGAAGGGCGAGGAGCTTGGAACGGTAGAAATGGCGTGCCAGCAGCGGGTAGAGCGTCTCGTTGATGAGCGTCGACTTGCCCGAGCCGCTGACCCCAGTGATGCTGATGAGCGAGCCGAGAGGGAAGGAGATGTCGATGTTTTTCAGGTTGTTGCCCCGGCATCCTTTCAGGACGAGCTGGTTTTGCTCACCTTTCTTTTCGGATGCTTCGGAGGGGAAGGAGACCGTTTTCGTGCCGTTCAGGTATCCTGCGGTCACCGACCGGTCGTCGAGCTTCGATGCCGGCCCCTGGGCCACTATCTCTCCGCCCAGCTCACCTGCGCCGGGCCCGAGGTCGATGATCTCGTCGGCCATGAGCATGGTGTCCTTGTCGTGTTCGACCACCAGCACCGTGTTGCCAAGGTCCCTGAGCCGCTGCAGTGACTCGATGAGCTTGTGGTTGTCGCGCTGGTGCAGGCCGATGCTGGGTTCGTCGAGAACGTAGAGCACCCCGGAGAGCTGAGACCCGAGCTGCGAGGCCAGCCTGATGCGCTGGGCTTCGCCTCCGGAAAGGGTCAGTGAGTTCCGGTCGAGGCTCAGGTAGCCGAGGCCGACGTTCAGCAGGAACTCAAGCCGCTTGATGATCTCGTGAAGCACCGGGGTGGCCACGAGCAGCTCTTTCGGGCTAAGGTCCGGAGGAAGCGCGATGAAGAATTCGAGCGCTTCGGGCAGGGAGAGCGACTCGACCTCGGCGATGTTGAGGCCACCTACCTTTACCTGCAGGCTCTCCTGCTTCAGCCGGGCGCCTCCGCACACGGGGCAGCTCTGCCTGACCATGAAGCTTTCGGCCCACTCCCTGAGCTTCGGCGAACCGGCGTTCAGCCGGATCTCCTCGACATAGGGCACGGCCCCCTGGAAGTTCTGCGGGTAGAGATGCTCCTTTCCGGCGTAGGTATACCCGACGTCGAATGTTTTGCTGCCTGAGCCGTACAGCAGGATGTCGAGGGCCTCTTTCGGAATCTCGCTGAGCGGCGTGGCAAGTGTGAATCCGCAGGCCTTGGCCATGGCCCGGATCACCTGCCAGAGGTTGCGCTTGCCCGGCTTGCCGAAGGGCTCGATCCCGCCCTCTTCGAGGGATCGTTTCGGGTCCGGCATCATCAGTTCGGCCGAGAGCTGCATGATATCGCCCAGGCCGTTGCATTCGGGGCAGGCGCCGTAAGGTGAGTTGAAGCTGAACTGGTTCGGCGCAAGCGTGTCCACCGGCACGGTACCGTCGGAATAGGCGAACTTCGTGCTGAAATAGAGCTCCTTGCGTTCGATATCGTCAAGGTCGCAGATCACTGTTGATTTGTGCTCCGAGAGGGAAATGGCAAGCGCGACGGCCTCCTTGATGCGTGTTTCGATCCCCGCTCCCGACACCAGCCGATCCACAACCAGCTCGATGTTGTGGCTCTTGTAACGTTCAAGCTGCATTCCGGCCGACATTTCGACATATCCGCCATCGATGCGCGCCCTGAGGAACCCTTTCTTGACGAGCCGCTCGAACAGCTCCCGGTAATGCCCCTTCCTGCCGCTGACCAGTGGCGAGAGGATCTGGATCCTGGTGCCGGTGGGCAGCTCCATGATGGAGGCGCAGATCGACTCTTCGCTCTGCTTCTGCAGCATGTGGCCGGTGACGGGGTCGTACCTCCTGCCGGCCTTGGCGTAGAGCAGTCTGACGAAGTCGTGGATCTCGGTGACCGTGCCGACCGTTGAGCGTGGCGAACGGTTGGTGCTTTTCTGATCGATCGAGATGACAGGAGAGAGCCCTTCGATGAAATCGACGTCAGGCCGCTCGATGTTGCCGATGAACTGGCGTGCGTAGGGCGAGAGCGTTTCCATGAATCGGCGCTGGCCTTCGGCATAGATCGTATCGAACGCGAGGCTCGATTTTCCCGAGCCGGAAATGCCCGTGATTACGACAAGCTTGTTTCGGGGGATGTCGAGCGAGACGTTCTTGAGATTGTGTACTCTCGCCCCGCGTATGCTGATGTGACTGAAATCCATGTACTTGCGCTGCTCTCCTCTACTGCTGTAAGACTGTCTACTAATGTAGGAATGTTCCGCCAATCGGCAACGGTCTTATCCTGGTAACGGGTTTAACGGGCAGTTGACATATAACGTTTCAGACCCTTGAAAAAACCTTTGAAAATCGAAGCGGTGACGTATATTCCACCTGTCCGGTTACAAGGACTCGTTCATGCATCATAACCGATAAATCGATTTACTGCCATGGAACCCATGTACAAACAGCAGGCGGAGCCCGGCAAGCAGTGCCAGGAATGCCAGAGCTTCACTATCAACCCGGCCAACCCTGCCGCAGGCACCTGTTTCGGCAAGGATGTCATCGCTCAGGGCGGTTGCATGTTCTTCAAGAAGAAAGAAGAAGAGCAGAAATAAGATTTCCGTCGCCTGAAGAGGACGACGGTTATCAGATTGCAAGGCTTTCGGGTGAAGCGCCTTTTTCGGCGTGAACCCGGAAGCCTTGCTTTTTTATTTTTCAGTCGCGACGGGAGCGATAGGCTGCACCCGTTACATATGAAGGCTCAGCCCGACCTTGCCCTGTAGGGACGCGCTTCAACCTTGAGCTTGTTGTGAAGCATCTGGCCGACCATATCCATAAAATTTTTGATTCCGAAAGGCTTCTGGATGAAATTGAGGCCTTCCGCCAGTTTGTTGTAATGAGCCATCAACTCCTGTGCGTATCCTGACATGAAAAGCGTTTTGAGTCCGGGGCGGCTGATCTGTAATTGATCGCTCAACCTGACGCCGTTCAGGTCCGGCAGGACGATATCGGTTACCAGCAGATCGATCTCATCCGGGTAGAGCTCGGCAATTCTGATGGCCGTTGTGGCATCCTGGGCCGCGAGTGTCATGAATCCTTTGTCTTTCAGCAGTCCCGTCAGGATGTTGAGGATGCTGGTTTCATCTTCGACGACAAGTATCGTCGCTCCGTCATGCCTGAAATGGTTATAGCTGCTGTCGGTACTGGTTTCCCCTAGCGTCAGGTCTTGCATGGGCAGATAGACGACAAACGTCGTGCCCTTGCCTGGTTCCGTCCTGCAATCGATGAATCCATGGTTTTGCTTCAGAACACCATAGACCGTTGAAAGACCGAGGCCGGTGCCCTTGCCGACATCCTTGGTGGTGAAGAAGGGCTCGAAAATATGGGGAAGGGTTTTTGCATCGATGCCGCTTCCTGTATCGGAAACCGAGATTTTGACATAGTTACCGGGAATCTGGCAAGGGTGTCCCATCGCACAGTCGATCGTGTCGACATATGCGGCACTTGTTTCGATCGTGATGGAGCCCCTTTCGGCGATCGCATCACGTGAATTGATGCAGAAGTTGACGATGATCTGATCGAGCTGGGATGGATCGATGTGTATGCAGAGCTCCTTGGCATTGGGCAGCCACAAAAACTGGATGTGGTTGCCGATCAGCCCCCTGAGCATCGGCAGCAGGTTTTCGATCTCCTTGTTCAGGTATATCGTTTTTGGCCTGGCGGCCTCTTTTCGTGCAAAAGCCAGGAGCTGTCGGGTCAGGTTGGCTGAACGCTCAGCCGATTTTTCGATATCCCTGATATGCTCGACCAGCGGGGATGATTCATCGACTCTGTCGAGCAGCAGTTCGATGTTGCCGAGAATCGCCGTGAGTGCATTGTTGAAGTCATGGGCGATACCTCCGGCAAGTTGTCCGACCAGCTCCATCTTCTGCGATTGCTGGAAAAGCATCTGCAGCTTTTCCAAATCTTCTTCCTCCTTTTTACGGTCGGAGATATCCTGGACGATACCCAGGATATGTGTGGCCTTTCCGTTGAGGTCGAACTGAAGTGTGCCGGAGGTCCAGATCCATCGAGTCCTGCCGTTGGCGCCGGTGATCCGGCATTCGAATGCATAATCTCTCTTGTTTTCTATCGAAGTGGTGATGATCGAATTGATGCCTGCGCGATCTTCCGGCACTATGTGTTCAAGGAACTTTTCGAACGACCATCCGGAGCCCAGCGTCTCATAACCGAAAATTCGGGCATGTTCGAGCGTCCTGAGTACGCTGTAGTCCTCAAGATTCAGTTCCCACCAGCCGATGTGGCATCTTTCGAGAGCGAAGTCGAGGTGCGCCCGGCTTCGGTGCAGTTCAGTCTCGATCTGTTTCTGATCGGAGATGTCGATGGCCGTGCCGCAATATCTGGCTACATTGCCATGATCGTCGAATATCGGTTTGCCGCTTGCCATGATCCAGTGTATTGAGGAATCGGGGTGGAGGATGCGGTATTCGAAATTCAGGTCGGCTTTTTGCTGTGCGGCTCTTTTGACGGCATTGATGGCCATCTCCCGATCGTCAGGATGAATAGTGCTTGCCCAGAGCTTGAATGAAGCTTTTTTGCCATCTTTCACCAGCCCGTATAAATGCCAGATCTGGTCCGACCAGAGGACCTCGTCGGTTTCAATGTTCCAATCCCATACCCCTGAATTCGCTGCTTCCATCGCGAGGCTCAGCCAGCGTTTGTATTCGATGAGCGCCTCCTCCGCCTGTTTGCGCTCATCGATATCGATACCGACGACAACCAGGTAAGCGCGCTCAGAGATGATTGCCCGCTTTGCATGGACCGAAAACCATTTCTGGTTTTGCCGGCTTCCATGAATGCACATTCTTGCTTCGTCGGTTTCGTCGATACCTGAATCAAGAACGTTATGGAATTTCTCGTTGATGTGCTCCCTGTCCTCGGGATGAATGAACTCGAGCAGGTTGTTTTCCAGGATTTCGTGTCGGCTATCGCCAAAAACATCGAATGCATATTCGTTGCATCCTGCAAGCAACCCCTGATCGTCAAGAATGAAGACTGCGCCGGGAATGGCGTCAAGAAGCGCTTTGAATACGAGATTGTCCTTGTGTGTTTTCTGCTCTTTCAGCTTCAGTTCGGTAATATCCTGTACGATGACGAGCAGGCGGGTGATTTCGCCTTCGGAGGACCTGACGGGATACACGGAGTTACGCCAGGATTTGCCATCCTTTTCGTCTTCGAAGAAAAGGTGCCTGCCAGTGAGCAGGACTTCGTTGACCCGCGCATGATATTTTGCAGCCAGATCAGCCTGATGCTGGACGGACCTGAGCAGTTCATGGATGTTTGAACCACGGATATCCTGAAGATTGCTGAAAAATTGAGTTGCGAATACCCTGTTGGCATCGAGAATCGTCCCTGTCGGGTCCATGACAAAAACCGCTTCGGGAAAATCTCTGAACAACCCTAAATCTGAGTGCTCCATTGGCATAGGTCTCTAAAGGAAATGTTCAACGAGGGGGGATTGCTCAGGGGTGGCTTTGGAAATATATATATAAAGAGGATGTAATTGTGCTATTAAATATTGATTTTTCATGTGTGTTGTATTCGGCATGCCTGACCCGGCCTTGTTCCATGTTGCCGGATTGTTCGTATATTCGCTTTTTCAGTGCCTGTGCCGGCGTTCTTTGGCCCTGAACAACTGCCAATATCAATGCGACAAACGATATGATGGACCTGTCGAGCTGGATGTTCATCCTGGTTATGAGCGCCGGTTGCGGAATTGCCTGCATGATCATAGCTCACAACAAAGGGTACAAGGGCAATCAGATCCTTGGGTGGCTCGCCGCCGGGATCTTTTTCAGCGTGTTTGGCCTGATCGCCGTTATTCTCACTACTCATGGGGCTGATGGTACACATGGGATCACATCACGCTCAGCATGCCGTGTCTGCGGGGCGCCCGTTCCCAATGAAGCCTCTCAGTGCACGCATTGCGGTTCGAAGATCTCCAGCGCGGTATAAGCGATTCCGTCTGCAGCAAGGATGTAACGTGGACTGGCACTCCGCATTTTTCCTCAGCCCGTTTTTCTGACCGATCTTTTCGTATTTTTTTCATGATCGGACCTCCTTGAAGCACTTCCCGTCAGAGCCCGTTAACTTGATCAATAAATTTTTCGGAGCAGCCATGAAAAAAAATATGGGTCAAAAAGATCGTGTCGTCCGAGCCATGATCGGCGCGGTCCTGCTGTTGTTTGGCATTGTTTTTCAGAATTTCATCGGCCTTGTCGGCCTGATTCCGCTGGCGACGGCATCGTTCGGGTACTGTCCGCTTTATGATCTGCTCGACATCACCTCCAACCGTTATGGCGATTGAGTTTCTTCTGTCAGTTTTTTTAGTCTGCCACCCCCCGGACCTTATCGCCCAGGGTGATGCATTCCGATCATTCTTTCAGCTCTGAATCCCGGATCACTCCGTCTTTCAGTCAGCCCCGTTCGCCAGCTGCTCCTTCTGCTGTATTTCCATCATGCTGACCAGTTGGCGACATATCACCCGATCATCATTCAGACATACCTGTTGACCTTCATCGTTTTGTGATGGTTCATGCAATCTGGCGGCTCGATGCCCTGGCTGCCGCAGGCGGTTGACGTTGTCAGGCTGGAAGTCAATTTGAATATATATAGTCGCTTTTGTTGCGAGTGGTGTTGCGAATTATATATATTATATCTATGAATATCCGGGTAGTACACCTTTGCTCAACCCCCAACTCTTGGATATGAGCTGTTTATTTCATTATCCGCAAGTTGTGTCGACGAGCTGTCCTGTCGACGATAGCGCATCATGCGCCGCAGATTTCCATCCGTTTTTTTTTCCCTATGCATGTGCCTGATTCCCGGGCTTATGTCAAAAGGTCTACGCCCCGTTTGACGGTTTTATCAATAATTAAAGCATGAGGAGGTGGTAAACGAGGAAAACATGCTGTGCCTTTTCCGGTTGTTCCTGACCAGACATCGTTAAACAACAAAAAAAGGAGATTGAGATGAGCGATGAACAGAGCGTCACCCTCTATCTGTCGAGCTGGCAGAAAAGAATGATTCTTGACCATGCCAAGCTGGACCAGCCGATTTCCAAGATCACGGTGTTCAAGATTCCAAAGAAAGAGTGGGTCATGTACCGGGTTCCAGTTCTTGATGCCATCAAGAAGGGCGCATGGCTTCTGTACCTGACCGACGAACAGATAGCCCACATATCGGAAGTATTCGGGGTAAAAGCAAAGTTTTCCGCGCTCAACATCAGCCCCGAGCATATCGCATCCAAGGCGATCCATATCCACTGACGATTTTCTTCACATCGAAAGACAGGGGGCTCGCTCCTGTCTTTCGATGCATTTCGTTCATCTTGAACCTATGAATTCAACAGATCAAGGCCGTACGTCATGAAAGATGAAACAATCGAATCCCCATTTGTCCTGAGCGGATGCAACTGGGAATTGACTCTCAAATGCACGTTGAATTGCATGCATTGCGGTTCCCGGGCCGGTAGCGCCAGAGCGGACGAACTGAGTATCGAAGAGTGCTACCGGGTTGCCGATGAGCTGGTGGCGCTGGGATGCAGGGACCTCACCATGATCGGAGGCGAAGTCTTTCTGTTCAGGGGCTGGGATGACCTGTGTGCCTATCTGACCGATAACGGCGTGGCCGTCAATATCATTTCGAACGGTTATATCATCGGTGAACGGGAGCTCGAACAGATCCGACGCTCGAAGCTGGTGAACATCGGCCTGTCGATCGATGGGATGGCTGATAGCCACAACAGGATCAGAGGGAGAGCTGACGCTTTCGCACGGATGGAAGCGTCGATCGGGCGTCTCAACAAGGCGAACGTTCCGCTCTGTGCCATCACCAGCCTGATGAAGTTCAACTACGACGACCTGGAGCCGCTCTACACCTTCCTTTCGGAAAGGAATTTTACCGTTTGGCAACTGCAGCTGGTCAGCGCCATGGGAAATATGGAGGGGCGACATGATTTTTTCATAACCCCTCGGCAGGTTCAGGAGTTGACGGAATTCATCCGCGACAAAAACAGGTCCGGCCTGATGCAGGTTATTGCCGCCGACAGTATCGGGTATTATGACGAAAATGAGGTATGGATCAGGGGGCAGTCATCCATAATATCATGCTGGAATGGATGCCAGGCAGGCATCACGAGTGTTTTCATCGACAGCACGGGCAATGTCAAGGGCTGCGGAGCGCTCTATTCCGACGAGTTTATCGAAGGTAACGTTCGTACCTCCGGTCTGAGAGAGATCTGGAACCGTGAAGACTCGTTTTCCTATAACCGGAAATTTACCAATGAGCTGCTCTCTGGCAATTGCCGGGGGTGCGATGTCGGCGATGTGTGTAAGGCTGGTTGCCGATCCTCAAACTACTTCTCGACGGGCTCTCTGTATGCAAACGCATTTTGCTGCCATCACGTCTGCGCGGAGTGATACGCCATCAACACTGATTCCTCTTTGGGTGGACAGGGCTCTGTTCGTAGCCAATACCGTTAAAATTTACTGCCACGAACCTGTCCCGCTCTCCATATCCGGGGGTTGATTCCTGATCCTGACGATTCAGGGATGGAGCTTGCCAATATTGAACGATAACTGAAAAAGATCGTAGATTGGAGATCGTTCGCAACTGAGCCTGCTTGAAGAAAAAAAACATGTGACACGTTATGCTGGTGAAGAGGGAGGACACTGTGGTGGTGCTGGATTTCGAGACTACCGGGTTGTCTCCGGAGTGTGGTGACCGGGCCATAGAGATAGGGGCCGTGCTGGTCAGGGAGGGAGCGATCGTCGATCGCTTTCAGAAGCTGATGAATCCCGGGTTCCGGATCAGCTCATTCATCGAGCGGTATACGGGCATCACCAACGAAATGCTGAAGGGGCAGCCCGGGTGCGAGGAGGTGATGGCTGAGTTTTCCGGATTTATAGCCGGTCATAATATCGTTGCCCACAATGCGTCGTTCGACAGGCGTTTTCTCGATCTGGAGCTGAAACGAGCCCATCGCTCTTATGATGGAGCCTGTTGCTGCTCGCTGCTGCTATCCCGACGGATCTATCAGGACGCCCCGAACCATAAGCTGCAGACATTGATATCCCATGCGGGCATCAGTCAGACAGGGCAGTTCCATCGCGCCCTGGCTGATGCCGAGATGACCGCGCATTTATGGCTGTCGATGATCGAGTGCATTCGTCAACGGTACGGGATACCGATGATCTCCTTTGAGCACCTTTGCGAAGTGTCAAGAATCGATAAGCTCTACGCCCACCGCTACCTTACCTCGCTCGCCGGCTGAGCCCGGGAGCGCGACGGACATTCGTAGCAGGAATCCGAAAATCCCTCGCTAACACCGTCCCATATTCAGGAGATCCCGACAAGTCGGGACGACGGACATTCGCCGCAGGGATTCGAAAATCCCTCTCTAACGCCGTCCCATATTCAGGAGGGATTTATCCCGACGGACATTCAGCTCTTACATTCTCCCTGTGAAGCCCCGGCCTTCAGGCCGGGGACACCCCCCCAACAAAATAGCTCCCGGGCTTCAGCCCAACCTCTTCTGGATGCTCCCGGTTCTCTGCAAAACCGGAACGAGGTGATAAGATATTGGGCTAAAGCCCGATTATTATTCTTTTTCTCGTCTTCCCCCGGCTGAAGCCGGGGGCTACACAAGAAAATGTAAGAGTTTGAATATCCCGACGGACATTCGTAGCAGGAATCCGAAAATCCCTCACCAACGCCGTCCCAGATTCAGGAGATCCCGACAAGTCGGGACGACGGACATTCGTCGCAGGAATCCGAAAATCCCTCACCAACGCCGTTCCATATTCAGGAGCGGCTTCAGCCCGACGGACATTCATCTCTTACATTCTCCCTGTGAAGCCCCGGCCTTCAGGCCGGGGACCCCCCCCAACAAAATAGCTCCCGGGCTTCAGCCCAACCTCTTCTGGATGCTCCCGGTTCTCTGCAAAACCGGAACGAGGTGATAAGATATTGGGCTAAAGCCCGATTATTATTCTTTTTCTCGTCTTCCCCCGGCTGAAGCCGGGGGCTACACAAGAAAATGTAAGAGTTTGAATATCCCGACGGACATTCGTCGCAGGAATCCGAAAATCCCTCACCAACGCCGTCCCATATTCAGGAGATCCCGACAAGTCGGGACGACGGACATTCGCCGCAGGGATTCGAAAATCCCTCTTCAACGCCGTCCCAGATTCAGGAGATCCCGACAAGTTGGGACGACGGACATTCGCCGCAGGGATTCGAAAAGCCCTCTTCAACGCCGTCCCATATTCAGGAGCGGCTTCAGCCCGACGGACATTCATCTCTTACATTCTTCCTGTGAAGCCCCGGCCTTCAGGCCGGGGACCCCCCCCAAACAAAACAGCTCCCGGGCTTCAGCTCAACCTCTCCTGGATGCTCCCGGTTCTCTGCAAAACCGGAACGAGGTGATAAGATATTGGGCTAAAGCCCGATTATTATTCTTTTTCTCGTCTTCCCCCGGCTGAAGCCGGGGGCTACACAAGAAAATGTAAGAGTTTGAATATCCCGACGGACATTCGTAGCAGGAATCCGAAAATCCCTCACCAACGCCGTCCCAGATTCAGGAGATCCCGACAAGTCGGGACGACGGACATTCGCCGCAGGGATTCGAAAATCCCTCTCTAACGCCGTCCCACATTCAGGAGCGGCTTCAGCCCGACGGACATTCAGCGCTGGGATTCGAAAATCCTTCGCCAACGCCGTCCCATATTCAGGAGCGGCTTCAGCCCGACGGACATTCAGCTCTTACATTCTCCCTGTGAAGCCCCGGCCTTCAGGCCGGGGACCCCCCCCAACAAAACAGCTCCCGGGCTTCAGCCCAACCTCTTCTGGATGCTCCCGGTTCTCTGCAAAACCGGAACGAGGTGATAAGATATTGGGCTAAAGCCCGATTATTATTCTTTTTCTCGTCTTCCCCCGGCTGAAGCCGGGGGCTACACAAGAAAATGTAAGAGTTTGAATATCCCGACGGACATTCGCCGCAGGGATTCGGAAATCCCTCTTCAACGCCGTCCCACATTCAGGAGATCCCGACAAGTCGGGACGACGGACATTCATCTCTTACATTCTCCCTGTGTAGCCCCGGCCTTCAGGCCGGGGAGAGCCCCCCAACAAAAAAGGCTGCCTCTTTCGAGACAGCCTTTTTTTATTGCGTTTGTGCCCTGTGGGTCAGTCCAGAAGGGCGGCTCTGGCTGCTGCGAGCCTTGCGATCGGGACGCGGAAGGGGCTGCAGGAGACGTAGTTGAGGCCGGTCTTGTGGCAGAACTCAACTGTAGCCGGGTCGCCGCCGTGTTCGCCGCAGATTCCGAGCTTGAGGTCCGGCTTGACCGAGCGGCCCTCTTTTGCCGACATGCTGAGCAGGCGGCCGACGCCGTCCTTGTCGATGCTTTCGAACGGGTCGCGGTCGAAGATCTCCTGCTGCTGGTAGATCGGCAGGAACTGGCCGGAGTCATCGCGGCTCATGCCGAGGCCCATCTGGGTCAGGTCGTTGGTGCCGTAGCTGAAGAAGTCAGCTGCCTTGGCGATCTGGTCGGAGGTCAGGGCTGCGCGAGGCACCTCGATCATGGTTCCTACCAGGTACTTGACGCCGACGCCCTGTTCTGCGATGACGCTGCGGGCGGTCTTGTGGATGATTTCGCTGGTGATTTCGAGCTCCTTGACGGTGCTGACCAGCGGAACCATGATTTCAGGAACGATCTCCTGGCCCTCCTTCTTGATCTTGCAGGCGGCCTCGATGATGGCGCGGGCCTGCATCACGATGATCTCGGGGTGCAGGATGCCGAGGCGGCAGCCGCGTAGGCCGAGCATCGGGTTGAATTCGTGCAGGCTGTCGATGCGCTGCTTGATTTCGGCGCTCGACTTTCCGATCTTGACGGCGAGGTCATCAATCTCGGCGTCGGTGTGCGGCAGGAACTCGTGCAGCGGCGGATCGAGGAGCCTGATGGTGACAGGGCGGGCGCCCATCGCCTTGAAGAGGCCGTAGAAATCATTCCTCTGGTAGGGGAGGAGCTTGTCGAGCGCTGCCTTGCGGCCGGCGACATCGTCGGCGAGGATCATCTCCCTCATGGCGTCGATGCGGTCGCCGCCGAAGAACATGTGTTCGGTGCGGCAGAGGCCGATGCCTTCCGCGCCGAAGGTGAGGGCGATTTCTGCCTGGTCGGGCTGGTCGGCGTTGGTGCGGATATTGAGCTTGCGGTACTTGTCGGCCCACTGCATGAGCTGGTCGTAGATCTTCCAGATCGGTGCGTTCTCGGGTTTCAGGGTCTTGTCGATCAGTACCTCGAGGATCTCGGAGTTCTTTGTCTTGACCTGGCCTGCGATCACTTCGCCCGTGCTGCCGTCGATGGAGAGGAAATCACCCTCCTTGAGTACGATATCCTTGCCGTTGACCCGCATTTCGCCGGTCTTGTAGTCGATCCTCAGGGCTCCGCAGCCAGCCACGCAGACCTTGCCCATCTGGCGCGCCACGAGGGCCGCATGGGAGGTCATGCCTCCGCGCTCCGTGAGGATGCCTTCGGAGACTGCCATGCCCTTGATGTCTTCAGGGGAGGTTTCGATCCGGACCAGGATCACCTCTTCGCCGCGCTTGGCACCCTCCTGGGCGTCCTCGGCGTTGAAGTAGATCTTGCCGCAGGCTGCGCCGGGGCCGGCATTCAGGCCGGTGGCAAGCAGGCGCCCGCTTTCGATGGCGGCCCGTTTCTCGTTGAGGTCGAAGACCGGGCGGAGGAGCTGGTTGAGCTGCTCGGGCTCGATCCTGCGGAGTACCTCCTTCTCGTCGATCAGTCCCTCGTTGAACATGTCGACGGCGATCTTGATGGCGGCGAATCCGGTCCGTTTGCCGACGCGGCACTGGAGCATGAAGAGCTTGTCGCTCTCGATGGTGAACTCGATGTCCATCATGTCGCGATAGTGCTTCTCGAGGATGGAGCGGATCTCGTCGAGCTGACCGTAGATCTTCGGGTTGTCCAGTGCGAGCTGCTCGATTTTGAGCGGGGTCCTGGTACCGGCCACGACGTCCTCGCCCTGGGCGTTCATCAGGAACTCACCGTAGAAGATATTGTCGCCAGCGGCGGCGTCACGGGTGAAAGCCACGCCGGTGCCGCAGTCTTCGCCCATGTTGCCGAACACCATGGCCTGGACGTTGCAGGCGGTGCCCCAGTAGCCGGGGATGTGGTTAAGCTTGCGGTAGACGATGGCGCGCTCGTTGTTCCAGCTGTTGAATACGGCGCCGATGGCTCCGCGAAGCTGCTCGGTCGGGTCTTCGGGGAAGGTCCTGCCGGTCTTGTCGAGGATGGCTTTCTTGTATTTGGCGACGAGGTCCTTCAGGTCTTCGACGTTGAACTCGGTGTCGAGGGTGATGCCGAGCTCATGCTTCTTGTGTTCCAGGATCTCCTCAAAAGGGTCGATCTGCTTCTTATCGGTTGGCTTGAGGTCGAGCACCACGTCGCCGTACATCTGCACGAAGCGGCGGTAGCAGTCCCAGGCGAAACGCTCGTTGCCTGATTTCCTGGCGAGGCCGGCTACGGTGCGGTCGTTGAGGCCGAGGTTGAGGATGGTATCCATCATGCCGGGCATCGATGCGCGTGCGCCGGAACGGACCGAGACGAGGAGCGGGTTTTCAGGGTCGCCGAATTTCTTGCCCAGGTAATCCTCGATTTTCTTCATCGCGGCAGGGATGTCCTTGTCGAAGAGGTTTGCCGGATAGTTTTTCTGGTTGTCGTAGTAGTAGGTGCAGACTTCGGTGGAGAGTGTGAATCCGGGAGGGACAGGGAGGCCGATGTTCGCCATTTCTGCAAGGTTTGCACCTTTGCCGCCAAGAAGGTTTTTCATGGAAGCGTCGCCCTCTGCTGCACCGCCGGCAAAACTGTAAATGTATTGCTTGGTTGCGGCTGATTCGTCTACGTGAGAATTCGGCATGTTTGTCTGGAGTGTCTGGAGTGAACAAGAAGGTCGAGCTTTTGGCTAACCCTGAAAAAACAACAGAAATTCTGAAAAAAGCCAATGGTGTTCGCTAATTTTCAGACATGGAATTTAACAGAAAAAACTCTATGGAAAAACCCCGGTTAACGAGGTATTCATCAGGATAATGGAAAGTGCTGCAATTGTTTTCGTTCTTCAGGTGCTCAGGATCTCCGTCCCCTACATTCTTGCTTCCGTGGGTGCATCGTTTTCGGAGCGGAGCGGGGTGATCAACCTCGCGCTCGAAGGGCTTATCCTTGCGGGGGCTTTCGGTGCTGCAATGGGGCAGCATCTCACTGGTTCGGCATGGGCAGGCGCCGGCTGCGCGCTGCTGCTGGGACTGGTGGTTGCGCTCCTGCACGCGTTCGTGACGGTCACGTTGAAGGCTAACCAGATCGTCAGCGGGATCGCCATCAACATGCTCGTGATGGGGGCGACGCGTTTCGGCCTTTCACTGATTTTCGGCAGTTCGATGAACTCCGAGCGGATCGCCGGAATGGATTCCCCCTCGTTGCTGGTCGACCCCCTGTTCCTTCTTGCGGTGCTGTCAATCGTGTCAGGCCAGTTCATCCTTTTCCGGACGCCGTTCGGCCTGCGGCTGCGAGCGGCGGGCGAGAGTGCCGAGGCGGTCGAGTCTGCAGGTGTGATCGTATGTCGCCTTCGATATGCCGGGGTGCTCATATCGGGAGCGCTTGCGTCGCTGGGCGGGGCATTCCTCGTCTTCCAGCAGCATAGCTTCACGGACAATATGTCGGCTGGTCGCGGTTACATGGCCCTCGCAGCCATGATCATCGGGAAGTGGACGCCGGTCGGCGCAGGGTTGGCCAGCCTGCTGTTCGCTTCGACGGAGTCCATTGAGATGTGGGTGCAAACTGGCTGGCTGCCATCTCAGCTGGTGCAGTCCCTACCCTACTTGATCACCCTCGTCGTGCTTGCCGGTTTCATCGGAAGGTCGACCCCGCCTGCAGAGGTCGGGGTGCCTTACGAAAAGGAGGGTGAGTCAGCATAGTTCGATCACGTTCCTGACCAGGGCATCGATGCCTTTTGCAACCTGACGTATCGATGGCCCGAGCATATAAGCCGGGGTACTCACGACCTTTCCGTGCGTGCTGACGACGATATCTTCGACGCCGACATCGATGTTCCTTGCTCCGAGCGACTCGATATCGGACGCTGTCTTGCGGTTGTTGCCTATGGTCAGTTCGACCTTTTCCGACCCCAGCAGCTTGGCTGCGATCACCGGGGCGATGCAGATGAAGCCGAGTGGCTTGCCCGAGCGGTGGAAGTTGTTGACCGCGCGAGCTACTTCAGGAATAACTTCGAAATCGGTGCCCCTGACGGCATAGTCGCAAAGGTTCTTTGCGGCTCCGTACCCGCCGGGGATGATAAGTGCGTCCAGGTTGAGCGAGTCGATCTTCTTCAGATCCGTGATGCTTCCACGAGTGATTCGTGCTGATTCGATGATCACATTACGGCGCTCTCCGGTCATGACCTCGCCGTTCCGGTGATCGATGACGTGATACTGTTCCATATCGGGCGCAAGGCAGACCGCGCTTACACCCGCGTTGTCGAGGGAGAGCAGCGTCAGCACCGCCTCCTGGACTTCCGTTCCGTCGTAGATGCCGCAGCCGGCAAGAATGACGCCAATTTTTTTCATTGAGTTGATAATATGGATCGTTTCGAATATGGTGCGTGACTAACTGGAGCGCACTGAAAGAATTTTAAGAAAAATGCCCTGTTTCTGAAACCCGTATTTTGCTCGTAGTGTTGTTATTTTACGGTGAAAACGCTTATCTGGAGCGGTTTTTCCTAAATCGGGGAATGAATTTGCCGGTTCGGGCCGCATAGTCCGTGTATTCGGGATGACGCTGTATAAGCCAGGCCTCCTCTTTAGAGCCCTTTTGGCTGAAGAAGAAAAAGGCCACCACCGTAAGTGCGAGGTGCGTCAGGCTCGTCGTGAAAATCGTCCAGCCGGTGAAGGCAAGCATTATGGCCGTGTAGAGCGGGTGACGGACAAGCCGGTACACTCCGGTAATGATGAGCCTGTTTTCATCGACAGGGTAAGGAAGGGGGGTGAGGTATTTCCTGATGGCAAGGAAGCCGCCGATGGTGAAAAAAGCGGAGATCATCCAGCAGAGGCCGGCCAGCAGCCACCTCGCCGGTTCAAGGGAGCGGTAAGTCGCGTCGCCCTGCAGGAGTGGCAAGGCAGGAGTTACGACAAATACCGCCATGAGCAGAACCTGCAGGGCGACGAGATACTCACCGCGGCTGCCGAATCCTCCGGACCGATGCTGTTGATTTTCCATACACAGGTGCAATAATTACACGAAATGACTATCTTAAAAGTTACGCAAATGTATGAATCCCGCCGAAAGGCCTCCTTTAATTCTTTTCAGATTCATCCCATATGATAACGCCGAAAGAAACCCTCCTGCTCGTCATCGATGTCCAGGGCAAGCTTGCCGCAACCGTTTTCGAATCGGAACGCACAGAAAAGAATATCAGCAAATTGCTCAGATCGTGCAAGCTGCTCGGCGTGCCGGTGATCTATACCGAGCAGTATCCCAAGGGGCTGGGTCACACCGTAGAGCCACTGAAGGAGCTGCTCGGCGAGGAACAGCCTTTCGAAAAGCTGTCGTTCAGCTGTTGCGGCAGCGAGGAGTTCATGAGGCGGTTGCGTTCGCTCGGTCGCAACGATATCCTGGTGGTCGGTATGGAGACCCACGTCTGCGTCTACCAGACCTGCATCGAGCTCCTTGAGTTCGGCTACAACGTGCACCTGGTCACCGATGCCGTGTCGTCGAGGAGCCGGGAGAACCGGCGGCTCGGCATCCACTGCATCGAGCGCGCCGGTGGGGTGCCGACCAGCACCGAGATGGCCATTTTTGAATTGATGCGCGTTGCCGAGGGGGAGACTTTCAAGGCGATCTCGAAGATCATTAAGGAGTGAGCGGCATCCTGATGTGAGCGGAATCTGCATCTGGCCTGAAAAGAACAGTTTGAAAGGAAAAGAGCCCGATCCTGCACCTCTGGGGGTCGGGCTCTTCCACCTTTATCCTCGACGTGGATTCAGGGTTTGTGCTAACTGTCAGGAGCGTCCCCCATCCGGAGGGCGATGAGCATGCTCTCCAGCATGGCCCTTCCCTCGAACAGGTCGGGCTCTATCGGCAGGTAGCGGCACCCGGCGCGTTCGAGCGTAGCAGCAAGCGTGCTCTCCTCCCGGATGCGGAACCAATCCTTTTCAGTTGTTACCGGCGTGAGGCCGAGCCGGTTCGAATCAGCCACGATCGACCTTACCGATTCGATGGTGTAGGGTTGGTGGTCGCGGAAGAATCTTGAGGCGATGACCTCGATGCCCGCCTCGCCGAGGCTGTGCAGGAACCCCTCCGGGGCGCCGATACCCGCGAATGCCAGAACCCTGAGTGGCCTTTGCGGTTCATCACTGACCGGCACGAGATTTCCCGGCATGATCCTGGAGAGCACCACCGGTTTACCGGTTTGTTTCAGCACGTCGATGATGGTCGCAGCCCTCTTCTCATCGGTGATTTTGTTCTGGATGAAGATGTCTGCGCGCTGCAATCCCCTTAACGGTTCGCGCAGCCTGCCGGCGGGGAGCATCCTCTTGCCGCCGAATGGCTCCTGGGCATTGATCACCACGATGTCGAGGTCGCGGGCGATCGCCCGGTGCTGGAAGGCGTCGTCGAGCACGATCACGTCCGGCATCCGGCCGGCGAACTCGCGCATGAGCAGTTCGACCCCCTCCTGCCGCTTTTCGGCCACGATGACGATCGCGGAGGGGTTCCTTGCGGCGAGCATGGCGATCTCGTCACCGGCATCGCGGCTGCCGAGCAGAATGCTTGAGCCGTCGGAGACCAGCCGGGCGCCTTTCGTCTGCCGTCCGTAGCCTCGCGAGATGATGGCTGTTTTCCTGCCGTGCGCGTGGTAGAACCTGATGATCCAGTCGACCAGCGGGGTCTTGCCTGTGCCTCCGGTGGTGATGTTGCCCACAGAGACCACCGGGACGGGCGAGCGCCATGCCTTGAGGATGCCCCGGTCGTAGAGTGCGTTGCGGATCGACATGACGATTCCGTAGAGGCGCCCGGCCGGACCCAGCAGGATGGACGCGAGGCGGTCAGGCATGGGTGAAACGCTCCGAAAGGGTGTTGGCGAACTTCCGCAGCTCCTCTTCGCCTGAAAAAAGGGGCACGTCGATCAGGTGGAGCGCCACAACGACCCTGCTGAAGGGCATGGGGATTTCGAAGCGGTCCCAGCTTTTCAACGTGCTGCAGCGTTCGAAGATGATATCGGCGAACAGGATCGGCGAGCGGTTTTCAGATGCCAGCCTGACCGTGCCGTACTTGAACTGATGGATCGGGCCTCGCGGCCCGTCGGGCGTGACGGCAATGATTCCACCTGAACGAAGTTGGCCGGCAATGCCAGCCCTGACTTCGTCGCGCCCCCTTGAGCTTGAACCCCTGATGAGGTGGAACCCGAGGCGGGCGAGGGTATCGGAAAGGATCTGGCCGTCCGGAGAAAGGCTCACCACCGCAGACAGGGCGGCGTTTGGGAAGAGTCGCCGGGTCAGCAGCCATCCGGTGACCATACGGCCATGCCAGAAGGCGAAAACCACTCCGTGCCGTGCATCCGGCATCCCTTCCGGCGGGACGCGCAGCTCTATGCGCAGGCTGGCGAAGAGCAGCTGCAGCATCGGTGCGAGCAGGATGGTGCCGAGGTGCCTGAGGATAGTTTTCACGAGGGGAGGTGCATGGCCGCGGCCGCGGTCAAGGTTTTCCGACCGGAATTTTTTTAATTGCTTTTTTGATGCTTCCTGCATTATATAGATCCAGCATTCAGCCGGGTGTAATTTAACAATCAATGCCGACAAACCACAGGGCGTTTTGAGGCCTGAGCTCCACATGACAATATGAATATTCTGATCATCGGCAGCGGCGCAAGGGAACACGCCATGGTTTGGGCCGCACTGCGAAGCGCAAAGGTTTCAAGGATCTTCGTCGCGCCGGGCAACGGTGGCACTGCAATGATGGGGGGCAAGGTCGCCAACGTCGATATCAAGGCGACCGAGGTCGACAAACTGCTCGATTTCGCCGTCAGTGAGTCGATCGACCTGACCGTCGTCGGGCCCGAGCAGCCGCTCGAGATTGGCGTCGTGAACCGGTTTAGGGACGCAGGGCACCGGATCGTCGGCCCGTCGAAGGAGGCTGCCCGGCTCGAGACCAGCAAGGTGTTCGCCAAGGATTTCATGAAGCGCCAGGGGATTCCATCCGCTGACTATCGTGTTTTCCGCGATCATGCGGATGCGAAGGCCTACCTCGAATCGTGCGGCTCGTTTCCGCAGGTCATCAAGGCAAGTGGCCTGTGCGCCGGCAAAGGGGTGGTCGTGGCCGCGACAAGGGGTGAGGCCCTCGATGCGATCCACGAATTTTTCGAGAACAGGGTTTTCGGTGACGCGGCAGATGAGGTGGTGATCGAAGGGTTCCTGCATGGTCAGGAGGCCAGCGTGTTCGCGCTGACCGACGGTCGTGAATACCGGCTTTTCCTGCCGGCCCAGGACCACAAGCGCATCGGCGAAGGCGACACCGGCAAGAATACCGGTGGCATGGGAGCCTACGCTCCGGCGCCGCTGGTGACGCCGGAGGTCATGGCTCGGGTCGAGGAGCTGGTCATTCGCCCGACCCTCGACGGCATGGCCGCCGAAGGATATCCCTACACCGGGTTCCTCTATGTCGGGCTTATGATCGACCGTGGAGAGCCGTCGGTGGTTGAATTCAACGCGAGGCTCGGAGACCCTGAGACCCAGGTGGTGCTGCCCCTCCTGAAGAGCGATTTCGTGGATGCCCTCATGTCCAGCCTCGATGGCGGACTCGGGTCGGTGCCCTTTGAGATGCATGAAGGCGCGGGTGCTACGGTCGTCATGGCTTCAGCCGGATATCCCGACGCGTATGAATCGGGCAGGGAGATCTCCATCGATCCTTCTGTCGCGGATATCGAAGGGGTGATCGTGTTCCATGCCGGTACGAAACAGGATGGCCATAAGCTCGTGACGGCCGGCGGACGGGTGCTGACGGTGACGGCTTGTGGCGGCAGCCTGAAAGAGGCGCTCGACAGGGCCTACGAAGGCATCGGGAAGATACGTTTTGAAGGTGCCTGTTTCCGTCGTGACATCGGCTCGAAAGCCCTCTGATCAAGTCAGCATATCACTGAGCAGTCTGTAATGAAACTACCCCGTCGAAAATTCGAAATCATCCAGGAGCAGGCCGTCAAGGAGCTTCCCTGCGAGTGTTGCGGCCTCCTGGTCGGCAGGAAGGTCGTCGACCATCGCGGCAACATCGACAACATCGTGCTTGAAATCGCGCCTTGCCGGAATGACCTCTATTACGGTCGCGAAACCAGTTTCGAGATTTCGCACAGGGAGTTCGACGAGATCGAACGCGAAGCGAAAAGTCTCGGGCTCGCCGTCATCGGATCATACCACTCGCACATCAGCTCGGCGGCCGTGCCGTCGAGGCACGATGTCGATTTCGCCCGTCCGGGTCACTCCATGCTGATCATTTCGCTCTACAACGGTGTACCGAAGGAGGTCACCTCCTGGCTCCGGAGGGAGTCGGGCGGGTTTCACCAGGAGCAGATCCGGGTGATGGATAGTTGATAGTTGATAGTTGAAAAAAGGGTTGAAACGGTCAGGGGATGAGTGCCCTCTCCCGGTCGGGAACTCGGGAAATATTTTGTACATTACGCAACGTGAAAACCTACAACAAGATTTAAACGCGGAAGAACTGTGCCAAAACGCGAGGATATCAAGTCGATTTTAGTGATCGGGGCTGGGCCCATCGTCATCGGGCAGGCCTGCGAGTTCGATTATTCGGGCACACAGGCGTGTCGCGCCCTGAAAGAGGACGGGTACCGGGTGATCCTGGTGAACAGCAACCCGGCTACGATCATGACCGATATCGAACTGGCCGATGCCACCTATATCGAGCCTATCACCCCTGACTATGTCCGCAAGATCATCGAGAAGGAGAAGCCGGACGCACTGCTTCCGACCATGGGCGGCCAGACGGCGCTGAACACGGCGGTCAAGCTGGCTGAATCGGGCGTGCTGGAGCGACACGGCGTGGAACTGATCGGCGCGAAGCTCCGCGCGATCAGGAAAGCCGAGAACCGCGAGTTCTTCAGCGATGCCATGAAGAAGATCGGCCTCGAGATGGCCAAAGGTGTTTTCGTGCGCAACGAGAAGGAGGCCCGCGAGGCGCTGGAGGAGATCGGCCTGCCGATCGTCATCCGTCCTTCGTTCACCCTCGGTGGTACCGGCGGCGGTTTTGCCGAGACCAAGGCCGATTACTATGACGCCGTGCGTCACGGCCTGGCTGAAAGCCCGATAGGCGAGGTGCTGGTCGAGGAGTGCCTGATAGGATGGAAGGAGTATGAGCTCGAGGTCATCCGGGACCTTGCCGACAACGTCATCATCGTCTGCTCGATCGAGAACGTCGATCCGATGGGCGTCCATACGGGCGACAGCATCACGGTCGCGCCGGCCCAGACCCTCACCGACCGTCAGTACCAGGAGCTGCGCGACGCCTCGATCAGGATCATCCGCGAGATCGGCGTCGAGACCGGCGGCAGCAATATCCAGTTTGCCATCAACCCAGAGGATGGCCGCATCGTCATCATCGAAATGAACCCGAGGGTTTCGAGAAGCTCTGCACTCGCCTCGAAGGCAACCGGCTTCCCGATCGCGAAGGTGGCGGCCAAGCTTGCGGTCGGCTATACGCTCGACGAGATCATAAATGACATCACCAAATCGACCCCGGCGAGCTTCGAGCCGTCGATCGACTACTGTGTCGTGAAGATTCCCCGCTGGGACTTCGAGAAGTTCAAGAACGTCGATGCCCGCCTTGGCGTGCAGATGAAGTCTGTCGGCGAGGTCATGGCCTTCGGCCGTAATTTCCGCGAGGCGCTGCAGAAGTCGCTGCGCGGCCTCGAGATCGGACGTGCCGGACTCGGCTGCGATGGCAAGGACATCATGAACGTCATCGATATGACGCAGCAGCAGCGTCAGTTCGCCAAGCAGGATCTGCTTGAGAAGATCAAGATCCCCAAGGCCGACAGGATATTTTACCTCCGCTATGCTTTCCAGGCTGGAGCGACCATCGAAGAGGTGCATCAATCGACGGGCATTGATCCGTGGTTCCTCGACAATATCCGCCAGATCGTCGAGTTCGAGGGCGAGCTCAGGGCTCTGGCCGCTGCGGGCAGCGAGTCATGACCTGGCTGACGAAGATTCTCGAGACAAAGGCTGAAGAGGTTGCCGAGCTCAGGAGATCAGCTCCCGGGCTCCGCTACCGCGAGGCTTGTCGCGACCTTGCGCCGGCAAGGGATTTCCGTGCCGCGCTCACGAGCCTGGATGGTGGCGTCAGGCTCATCTCCGAAATCAAGAAAGCATCACCCTCGCGCGGAGTGCTCGTGGAGGATTTCAGACCCCTCGAACTGGCCGCGGAATATGTCGCCCTTGGCGCCTCGGCTTTTTCCGTCCTGACCGACCGCAACTATTTCCAGGGATCACCGGACTACCTCACTGCCGTTGCCAAAGCCTTTCCTCTTCCGGTTCTCCGCAAGGACTTCATCATCGACGAGAGCCAGATCTACGAAACACGCCTCATTGGAGCTGATGCCGCGCTGCTGATCGTGGCAGCCCTGGACCCGCTACAGCTGAGGGATTACCTGCAGCTCTTCGCTGAGCTCGGCCTGCATGCCCTCGTCGAGGTGCATGATCGGAATGAGCTGGACATTGCCATCGAGCAGGGCTCGGGCATCATCGGGGTCAACAACCGCGACCTGAGGGACTTCACGGTGGATCTCCAGACTTCGGCACGTCTGCGTGCCGCAATGCCCGATGGGGTGGTCGCGGTCGCGGAAAGCGGCATGAAGAAGGCCGCTGACATCAGGCTGATGCAGGAGGCTGGTTTCGACGCCGTGCTGATCGGCGAAGGGCTGCTCGTCAGCGAAGAGCTGAAAAGCTACGGCTGGCAAAGGCCGTAAGGAAACTCTGGCTGCTGGTTCCCCCCGGGTTGAAACCCGGGGCAATTTAGGAGAATGTGAGAATTGAATGTCAGCAATCCCGACCTGTCAGGACTGTTGAATATGGGATCGTTCTTTGGGAGTCGGTAGAAAGCGAATGAAGCAATAAAAAACCCGCGGGTGCTGATCGAAGCCCGCGGGTTTTCTGTTTCTATTCTGCCCTGATGTCCTTGCAGTCCCTGAAGTCCTTAAGGTCTTTTTCTTACACCAGTCCCTTGATCTTCCTGGCGGCTGCGGCCGGATCGGGTGCCTTGAAGAATGCAGTCCCGGCGACGAGGGCGTCGGCACCAGCCGCGGCGAGCTCGGCGGCATTCTCTTCGGTGACCCCGCCGTCCACGGCGATGAGCATTCCGGGGTTCAACTCCTTGCGCATCGCGTCGAGTCGGGCGATCTTGCCGACCGACGAAGGGATGAATTTCTGGCCGCCGAATCCGGGGTTGACCGACATCAGCAGTACGAGATCGAGGTCCGGCAGGATCGACTCCAGCACCGAAACCGGTGTGGCCGGGTTGATAGAGACGCCGGCCTTGGCGCCCAGGCTCTTGATGAACTGGACCGTGCGGTGCAGGTGCGGGCAGGCCTCCTGGTGCACGGTGACCTGATGCGAGCCGGCTTTGACGAACTCCTCGATGAATCGGTCCGGATCGGCGATCATCAGGTGGGTGTCGACGACAAGGCTGGTGCATTTGGCGATGGCCTGCACAATGAGCGGACCGAAGGTGATGTTGGGCACGAAAGCGCCGTCCATGACGTCGCAGTGGATCCAGTCCGCACCAGCCTTTTCGGTCATCTGGAGCGCGCCTTTCAGGTCGGAAAAGTCTGCCGAAAGGATCGAGGGGGCAATGAGCGTTGATTTTCCGGGCATAGTGTCGATAACGCTGGGGTTAGGTGAAACAGGGTCTTAAATATCAAAAAGCCTCGCCAATTCCAAAGTTGAAGGTGACATCCTTCAGGTTCCAGTTCGATATCTGCCATGGGTTCGGTTCGGCTGGATCGTGCAGTTTCCATGCGAAGTCGAACCTGAACGGGCCAATGGGGGAGTCGACGCGCAGTCCTGCGCCCGCATCCCAGGCGAAATCGCGTTTGAGCGACGCAAGCGTCAGGGCATAAGGTCCATTGTGGTCCCAGATGTTGCCGATGTCGGTGAAGAGGGTTATTCCCGAAGGCTGTCCGAGAAATTTGAAGAGCTTCATCCTGTACTCCATGCCCAGCTCGAGCTTTATGTCTGCGCCGAAGTTCGACGCAGCCTTGCTGGAGCTGCTGCCCGGGCCGAGGGTGTTGAACAGCCATCCACGCATGCTGTTTGACCCACCGGCATAGAATCTGCGATCTTCCGGCGTGGAGTTTGACTTGCCGTACGGGCTCATCCATCCCAGGCTGAGTCTTCCTGCAAACTGACGGTCCGGGGACAGGTCTTTTGCGAATGCGAACTGCGTGTCGAATTTGTAGTACTGCGAATAGGCGGTCCCGAAGATTTGCGGATCGGCATCGGTAAATCCGGTGTGATTCGATTTATCGACGAACTTGTCGATCAGCCAGAAAAGACTGCCGGACTCCTCTGCCATGGCCGCGATATTCCAGGTTGTCTTCCTGGATATTGACGGGGCGTTCCGGTTTGAGTAGTTGTACTTGAGGCGGAAGGTCTGGTTGATCCGTTTCTGCAGCAGGCTGTCGATGCCATTGTTTACCGCGGTCTCGTTGTTGGGATCGATGCTGATATTCCTGGCAAGCTGGGATTTGAACAGCTGCCTGAATCCTCGAAGGGAATCCTTCTGGGCGATTTCGATTTCGAAAAAGTCGAAGTTGATACGCGAAGATTTGTTCAGACGCGCGCTGTAGCTGGCCCTGACAAGCTCCTTGCGGCTCTTCAGGAGTACGGGGAGCGTCGATTGCGAGTATTCGGCGGTTGTGGTCAACGCTGCGCCCTCCCTTTTCAGAATCGGCATGACCAGATTACCCTTGATGCTCATGTCGTACATTCGCGCGTGGTCATACTGCGATTCGTTCATGGTGCCGACCAGACTGTTTTTCGTGGTGGTCTGCGTGCCGTATTCGGCCGAAAGACGGAACTGCTCCGCACCTCCGAACAGGTTCCTGTTTTCATATGCCAGGGCGCTTCCAACGAACAGAGGGCCATAGCGGTTGTCGAGCAGCAGTTTCGGTTCGATCAGGTGTTTCGGGCTCGGAGTGAGGTGGATCGACGTATAGAGGGTACCCGCCTTCAGGGAGTCGTTTTCGATGGAAATCGACGAGAACAGGTTCGTGGCGCCGAAATTCTGCAGCGTGCGCTGTTCGAGCGAGTGCTTCGTCAATCTGCCCGGCTTGTACGCCACAGAGTGCGTGAAGATGTCGTTGACCATGCGCTGCCTTCCGTAGATCGTTACCGACATGTTGTCGCGCATGAATTTCCTGGCCGTCTTGTCATCATCCTTTTTTACCGGATCGTGCACGACGACGTTGATCGGTCCGTAGGATACCTTTCCTGGCAGGTTAAGGCGATAATGGATGCCGGCGTTGAGGCCGACGGTATCGACCTTGATCCTGATGCTGTCGGGGTGGAAGAGCGCGAAGCCGTACTCCCTGAAGAACTCAAGGGAACGGTCCCGTTCCTGGATGAGCTTTTCCACGGAGAAGACATCCCTGGCCTTTATCCTGCTCCGTGAGATGTAGCGCGTTCGGAGCCCGGCCGGAATGCTGTCAAGCCCTGCGTAGGTGAGCGTATCGATCCGCGAAGGCTGGTTTTCATTTATGCGGATGAAGAGCTCCACCTTCCTCCGGTCGCTCCTGCGGACGATGGTGGTGTCGACCGCCGTCGAGAAGTAGCCTTTGAAGGTGTAGAGCTTTTTGATCAGGCCGATATCCTTTTCGAAATCCTCGGGGATGAACGGGCGCACGGCACCACCGAACAGGCCTGTTCCAAGAAACGAGCTGCTGGTGCTGGTGAGCATGATGCTCCTTATTTCGTCGGTAGTGACAGCCTTGTTGCCCCTGATGCTGATTTTGCTGACGGTAAATGGCATCAGGGCCTTCTCTGCGGAGGCTGACGCTCCGTTCTTCGCCCTGAGCGCATCAGGCGCAAAGAGGATGCTGGCAAGGATGATGATCCATGCCGCCTTGAAACGGGGGGTCAACCTAAAAAAAAAACATGTCTGCCAAGGGCTTACGTTAACGGTTCTTCGTCGCTGTAGCCGAAATCTTCGTCTGTGGGATAGTCCGGCCAGATTTCCTCAAGGGTTTCATAGAGCTCGTCGCTTTCCGGGAGGTCATGCAGATTGTCGACAACCTGCTGCGGGGCGCCGGTCCTGTTTGCGTAATCGATCAGTTCATCCTTGGTAACCGGCCACGGAGCATCGGCGATATATCGGGCAAGATCGAGATTCCAGTACATACTAGTCGCTGAGATGATTAGTCAGGTTAAGAGTTGCTGTTGTCCTGATCCTGCACGTCTTCATGCAGGGTCATGAATTTGTCGGGGGAAAGGTCGTCCAAAAAGAAGGCCGTCGGATTGACCACTGCGTTGTCCTTGCGGATTTCGTAATGAAGGTGGGGGCCGGTGGAGAGTCCGGAATTGCCTGAAAATGCGATGATGTCGCCGCGCCTGATGTGCTGTCCCTGACGAATGACGGCTTTGGAAAGATGGGCGTAGATAGTCTGGTATCCATTGCCGTGCTCGATGACTACCTTCTTTCCGTACCCCTTGTCAAACCCTGAGAAGGCAACCGTTCCATCGGCTGTGGCAATCACTTTCGTGCCTACAGGTGCAGAGAAATCGGTTCCGGCATGAAATATCGGACGTTTGTAGATCGGGTGCTCCCTCATGCCGAACTGGCTGGAGATGAAGCCGTCTATCGGTTTGATCGAGGGCAGCGAGGCGATGATCGATTTTGCGTTCCCCCTGGCGGGTTTCGACTGGCCGTGCTGTTCGCTCTCACGGTCGATCTGCAGCACCAGTTTCTCGATCATCTGCTCGGTTGTCGAAATGAGTTCGTCGGGGGAGTCGGTCGTGATAAACTCCTGACCGGTGACGGGTTCAGGCTTGTTTCGCGCCGGGGCTTTCGCTTTCGAGGTCTTTTCGGCGGCATGAAGCTCGGCATGGCCAGTCATGGAGGGGATGCCCGGTTGAAACACAAGGAGAAGGAGCGCAGTCAATATGGGAAGCCAGCGTCGTGAACGCACTTTTCGGGCCTGCGCGACCATGTCGATTTTGGCAAGGTATGCAAGCCTGTTCGAAGAAGACATTCAGTGTGCGATTGATTTCAGGAGAAGGGTAGATCCGATTGAAATTCCGTGAAATATAAAAAAAGTTTTCAGTATTAATCAAAGCCTAGTGGGCTTCCAGCCAGTTTTTTCCAGTGCCGGTCTCGACCTCGACCGGTACGTTACGTACACCGCATTCGACAGCGGCGTCGATCATGCACTGCTCGACCAGCGCCTTCAGCGCATCTTTTTCCACTTCGGAAGTTTCGAACAGCAGTTCGTCGTGAACCTGCAGAAGCATGACCGACCCGAACTTCCCTTCCTGCATACGACGGCTGATGGTGCACATGGCGTACTTGATGATGTCGGCCGCGGTGCCCTGGATCGGTGTGTTCATGGCTACGCGTTCGGCTGCCTTGCGCACGTTCACGTTCGTGCTGCTCAGGTCCGGAATGTAGCGCCGCCTTCCCATCAGCGTCGTTACGTACCCCTGTTCCCTGGCTTTTCCTATGGTCGCCTCAAGCGAGCTGAACATGCCGGGATATTTGGCCATGTAGGTGTCGATGATCTCCCTGGCCTCCTTCTGCGGGATGCCGAGGCGCTGGGAAAGGCCGAAAGGCTGGATGCCATACAGGACGCCGAAGTTGACCTCCTTGGCCTTGCGCCGCATTTCCTGCGTTACCTTTTCGGTGTCGAAGATCACCCTGGCCGTCGCGGCATGGATATCCTCGCGGTTCCTGAATGCCTCGATGAGGCCGGGGTCGCCCGAAAGCTCGGCTGCGATCCTGAGCTCGATCTGCGAGTAGTCGGCCGAAAGCAGCAGGTTTCCCTGTTTCGACGGAATGAACGCCCGCCGGATCTCCTTTCCGAGCAGCGTGCGGATGGGGATGTTCTGCAGGTTCGGGTTCGACGACGACAGCCGTCCGGTCGCGGTGACGAACTGGTTGAACGAGGTGTGCAGGCGTCCGGTCCGGGCATGGATCATTTTCGGGAGCGCCTCGATGTAGGTCGTCTTGAGCTTCTGCAGGCTGCGGTATTCGAGGATGTCCGAAGCGATCGGATGCAGGCCCGCCAGATCCTCGAGGATCTGGACATTGGTCGAGTAACCGGTCTTGGTGGCCTTTTTGGCAGGGAGTTTCAGCACGTTGAACAGGATGTTGCCGAGCTGCTTCGGGGAGTCGATGTTGAAGGATTCACCTGCGGAAGCATGGATCTTTTCGGACAGAATGGCCAGCTCACTGTTGACGATCTCAGAGGTGCGTTCGAGGTGGGCCGTGTCGATCGAGATCCCTTGGTACTCCATGGCGGCAAGCACCCTGACAAGCGGGAACTCGAGAAGTTCGCAGACCCGGAGCAGCTCCGGCGTGGCTTCGAGCAGCTTCGTGAGCACCGACCTGAGCCTCATGGCGATATCCGCGTCCTGGCAGCCATAATCCGAGAGCTTTTCTGGATCGACATCGAAGATGTGGATGGCCGATTTGCCATCTCCCACCAGTTCCGTGAATTTAGTTGTTCGGCATTCGAGGTGTCGGGCCGCAAGGTCGTCGAGATTGTGCTTGTCCTCGGGGTTGAGCACGTAGCTGGCCAGCATGGTGTCGAACGCCACGGGGAAGAGTTCGATGCCGTATCCCTTCAGGACGAGCATGTCATACTTGAGGTTCTGGCCTGTCTTGGGATGTGCCGGGCTTTCGAGTATCGGCTTGAGGCGCGCCATGGCCGGAGCTGCCTCCAGGCCGCTTTTCCCGAAATAGACGAAAAAGGCCTCTTTCTGTTCGATGGCGAACGAGATTCCGGCCATTTCGGCCTCGAAGGTGTCGAGGCTGGTAGTTTCGGTGTCGACGGCGAAGCCGGAGGAGCGTTCAAGCTTCCGGATCAGGCTGTCGAGGGCCTCTTCGGAGTCGACCAGGGTGTATGCCGCGCCCAGCGATGCCGGTACGAGCTCCGCTTCGGCCTCGCCGGCATCGCCCGACGGGTTACCGGCGCCTTTGAGTGCCGGAGGTTCGATCCGGAACAGGGCGGTAACCCTTGCCGCGATGTTTCTCAGTTCGAGCCGGTTCAGGAGCGAGAACAGGGTGTCGGAGTCCGGTTTGCCGCATCGCAGCTCTTCGAGCGAGAACGGAATCTCCAGGTCGGTGCGGATTGTGACCAGCTCCCTGACCAGTGGCATCATCTCACGGAACTCTTCGAGGCTTGTCCTGGCTTTCGGCGAGATGTCGTCCAGATGGCTGTAGATGCCTTCGAGCGTACCGTATTTTTCGAGGAGACCCGATGCCGTCTTGGGGCCGATGCCTTTGGCTCCGGGGATGTTGTCCGAGGTATCGCCGGTCAGCGTCAGCAGGTCGATGAACTGCTCCGGAGGCACCCCGAACTGCTCGGCAACCTCCTTCGGGCCAACGAGTTCGAAGTCGTTCTGCTTCTTGCCCGGCTTCAGGATGCGTACGCCATCGTGCACCAGCTGCGACATGTCCTTGTCGGGGGTGACGATGAAGACCTGGCAGCTCTCCTCGAACTTGCGGGCGGCCGTGCCGATCAGGTCGTCGGCCTCGAAACCGGGCATGATGACGATCGGGATGCCGAAGGCCCTGATCAGCTCCTGTATCTCCCCGAGCTGGCTGATGAGCTCTTCGGGCGGTGCCGGACGGTTGGCCTTGTAAGCATCATAACGGTCATGCCTGAAGGTCTTTTCACGGCTGTCGAAGGTTACGACAAGGTAATCGGGGCTGTAGGCCTCGATGATCCTGAGCAGGCTCGAGGCGAAGCCGAAGACGGCGCCGGTCGGCTGGCCGTCGCGGGTGGTCATTCGGGCCTGCTGGAGCGCAAAGAAGGCGCGGTAGACCATGGCCATACCGTCGAGCAGATAGAGGCCGGGCCGGCGACCGGGTTGAGCAGGCGCAGGGGCTACAGGTTCCGCCTGGATGGCCGGGACCGCGAAGAGATCGAACTGGCCGCCGTTCATGATGGATTCACGACGCCATAGCTTCCCAGGACCTTCAGCATCGGCGCGAACTCCCTGAGGTGCTGGAGGGCGTTGTGGATGTTGGGGTCCTCCGTATGGCCGATGAAATCGGCGTAGAACAGGTATTCGAAGGCCTTCTTCCTCGACGGACGCGACTCGATCTTGGTCAGGTCGATGTTGCGGAGGGCGAGCGTGGCCATCGCCTTGAAGAGCGATCCCGGCTCGTTGGGCAGGGAAAAGACGATCGAGGTCTTCTGCTGTTTCATGTCGGGCATGACCTTCAGGTGCGAGATGTCCGGGTTGTCCTGGTGCGCGATGCAGAAGAATCGGGTGATGTTCCACTCCTCGTCGGCAAGGTTCTCACGCAGGATCTCCAGGCCGTAAAGTTCGGCGGCCCGCCTGGAGGCGATGGCGAGAATGGCCGGATCGCCGCCAGCCGCCACGATCTTGGCGCTGCCGGCTGTGTCGTATGCCGCCTCGGCCTTTATTCCGGGGTGTTCGGCGATGAAGTTGCGGCACTGCGCGAGGGCCTGCGGGTGCGAGAGTACTTTTCGCGCCTTATCCACGCTCGATCCGGGGATGCCCTGGAGGCAGTGTTCGACCTTGACGAAGGTTTCGGCCAGTATAACCACCGGCTGGTGCTGGAGCAGGTCGTAATTCTGGTGGATGCTGCCGCCGAGTGAGTTCTCGATCGGGATGGCCGCGTAATCGGTCTTCTTGGACGAAACGGCATCGAACACCTCATCGAAGCTCTCGAAGGGTCGGGGAGTGCCGAACCTGAGGGCGGCGATTTCGCTGTAGGCTCCAGGTTCGCCCTGATAAGCGATCATCCGGTTTGTCATTCTTTGTTCTTGTGATTAATTTGTCGTGACCCGCTATGAATCGATTTTGCTTTCATTGAAAATAAAATCTTTTATCATAAACGCGACAATTCGGGAATATATCAACCATCGGTAACCATCGGTTTGCACACCTATGTCAGGACACAGTAAATGGGCGACTATCAAGAGAAAGAAGGCCGCCACAGACCAGAAGAGAGGAAACCTGTTCACCAAGCTCGTCAAGGAGATTACCATTGCGGCCAAGATGGGTGGCGGCGACCCTTCCGGTAACCCTCGCCTCAGGCTGGCCATCGATACCGCCCGGGCCAACTCGATGCCAATGGACAACATCCAGCGGGCCGTGAAGAAGGGAACCGGCGAACTCGAGGGCGCCATATACGAAGAGATCACCTACGAAGGCTACGGCCCCGGCGGCATCGCCCTGATCATCGAGACCGCGACCGACAACAGGAATCGCACGGTTGCCGACATCCGCCACCTCATGAGCAGGAGCGGAGGCTCCCTCGGGGAGAGCGGCAGTGTCGCCTGGATGTTCCAGCGCAAGGGTTCGATCGACGTGCCGAAGTCGGCTGTTTCCGAGGACCGGCTGATGGAGCTGCTGCTCGATGCGGGCCTTGAGGAGCTCGAAGGCGACGACGAGCAGTTCTATACGGTGCTGACCGACCTCAAGGAGCTTGAGACGGCCAAGAAGGCTCTCGAAGCGGCGGGAATCCCGTTCGAGAACGCCAAGGTCGACCTGCTGCCGGACAACTTTGTCGAACTCGAGGCTGATGATGCCGGCAAGGCCATCAAACTGATCGACGGGCTTGAAAACAACGATGACGTGCAGGCGGTCTACAGCAACATGGAGATCAGCGAGAGCGCCATGCAAAGCATGGACGAGTGACCATGATCGTCATGGGTGTCGATCCTGGAAGCCGCAACACTGGCTACGGTATCGTGCGTAACGATCCTGCGGGGTATTCGGTGCTGGGGTGCGGTGTCGTTCGCATGAAAAGCTCGACTCCGCTGCCCGAAAGGATCGGTATGATCTGGAGCGGGCTCGATGAAGTGATCAGCTCGACGAGGCCCGACTGCATTGCGATCGAAACGGCGTTTGTAGGGCGCAACGTCAGGAGTGCCTTGATCCTCGGGCAGGTGAGGGGGGCGGTGCTCGCCCTCGCCGTGAGAAGTGGCATCCCTGTTCGCGAATACGCCCCGAGGGAGGTCAAGATAGCCGTGACGGGCAGCGGATCGGCCGGGAAGGAGCAGGTCGCCGCGATGCTTGCGAGAATGCTGCAGCTCGGTGACGCGTCGATGCCGTCGGATGTCACCGATGCGTTGGGCATAGCTCTTTGCGATCTTTCGCGGAACGACCAGGGCATGGCCAGCGGTCAGCTCCTGGCCACGGTTTCCGGCAAGAAAAGGAAAAAACAGGGGTGGTCGGCCTTCGTCGACGGCCACCCGGAGCTGGTTGCCTGAGAGCCATTCCCCCCGGTGGGTCGATGATTCGGCCTCACCGTGTTCGTTCGGCCATCTCCGGCGATAGCGCAGAATTTCGTTCTCACTGACTAAACATAAAGAGCCGTGCAGGGACATATTCTCAATCTCCCCAATTTCCTGAGCTTCCTGAGGATCCTGCTGATTCCCTGGTTCATCTATTTTCTCCATGCCGGGCAGACGGGGGTGGCGATCTTCATCATGGTCGTAGCTCTTTTGACCGACTGGTTCGATGGAAGGGCAGCAAGATGGACCAACGAGGTTTCAGACATGGGGAAGATCCTCGATCCGCTTGCAGACAAGCTCTGCCTTGCCAGCGTGGCGATCTACTTCCTCTGGAAAGGCGAACTGCCGGTATGGTTCGTGCTGTTCGTGCTCCTGCGCGACGTCATCATCTTCCTGGGCGCAGCCTGGATACGCCACCGCCATAATGTGCTGACCACATCGCTCTGGCCGGGCAAATGGGCCGTCGGTTTCGTTTCCATGATGTTTATCGCCATGATCTGGCCGCACCCGGTTTTCGTCCGCTATCCCGTGAAGGATTTCTTCATGTACCTTTCCGCTGTGATGCTTTTCTACTCTTTCGTGGAATACTGCATCCGTTTTTACCGGATCAGGCAGGGGCTCGATTATCAGGCCTGACGCCTTCTGCGGCGCCAATCAAACCCGCATCCGTTCAATTCCTGCGCCCTTGCCGGCAGCTGTTGACAGTGTGTGCGTTTTGTTAACGCGCTGAATATGGCTAAATGTATACAAGATACTGAACGACATATGTGCCTGATTTGTTAAGTTGTTCATTATTAATAAATTACCGGCATCTTTCAGCGGTTTTGCACCGGCGCCGAAAATGTGGACAACTTGTGGGTAACCTGTTGGCAGGCGTGTTGGCAAGGTGTGGAAAATGTTGAAAAACCCCGGTTTTCCGGGGCTTTTCAACGGTGTGGCGGGGTCAGGCTTTCTTGCTGACGACCGTGGCCATGAGGGAGGCTTCGCAGACCAGCTCGCCCCTGACGTAGGCTTTTGCATCGAACTGGCAGACGCTCCTTCGCTTGTTGGTCATGACGGCTTCGATGACGAGGGTGTCGCCAGGCAGCACCGGTTTGCGGAACCTCGCCTTGTCGATGCCCATGAAGAAGACCACCGAATCCTTGATGTTCTCGTTGCCGTTCAGCATCATGATGCCTCCGGTCTGGGCCATGGCTTCGATGATGAGCACGCCGGGCATGACGGGGTTACCGGGGAAGTGCCCCTGGAAAAACGGTTCGTTCATCGTCACGTTCTTGATCGACACGATCTTCTCGTCGAGGCTGAATTCGACGATCTTGTCGATCAGGAGGAACGGGTATCGGTGCGGCAGGATGTTCAGTATCGCGTTGATATCGAAGATCACCCCGGCCTTTTTTTCGTGCTGGAACTGGCGCGCAAGTTTGTTCCGGTCGGCATATTTCTTGAGCTGCTTCACGAACTCGACGTTCGAAGCGTGCCCGGGGCGTGCGGCCAGAACCTGGGCCTTGACCGGCATGCCGAGCAGGGCCATGTCGCCAAGCAGGTCGAGGAGCTTGTGACGCGCCGGTTCGTTGGCGAATCGCAGTTCGCGGTTGTTCAGGATGCCGTTTTTCCCGAGCACCAGGTGGTCGCTGGTCACACCGATCTTGTCGGCAAGGTCCTGGATCTCGCCCTGTTCGAGCTGCTTGTCGACGATGACGATGGCGTTGTCGACGTCGCCGCCCTTGATGATCCCCTGGTTTGCAAGGGCCTCCACCTCACTCAGGAAGCAGAATGTCCGGCAGGGGGCGAAGTCCTTGAGGAACTCCTTGTTGAGGTCGAACAGTCCGGAATGCTGGGAGCCCAGGGCCGGGTTCTTGTAGTCGACCATGACTGTTGTCCTGAAGCCGTCGAGCGGCAGGGCGACGATGTCCACACCCTGTTCGGGGTTGTGGAACTCGATGGTCTCGTCGATGACCAGGTAATTCTTGGGCTCATCCTGCTCGCATATGCCGGTCGAGAGGATCGCGTCGGCAAAAGGACGGGCGCTACCGTCCATGACCGGGGGTTCAGGACCGCTGAGCTCGATGCGGCAGTTGTCGATCTGAAGTCCGTACAGCGCGGCCAGGACATGTTCCGTGGTATGCACTTTCACATCGCCGATGCCGATAGTGGTGCCGCGGCGGACGTCCACCACATGGTCGATCAGCGCCGGGATCTCAGGGCAGTCGACAATGTCGTTACGTACGAAGGTGTAGCCGTAGTTTGCCGGTGCAGGCTTGAAGGTGATCGTGCACTCCTGGCCGGTATGGAGACCGATGCCCTGGAGGGAGACCTCGTTCTGGATGGTGCGCTGATGAATGAGCATGGATGGTAAAGCTAAGTGATAAAAGGTGGAAGATACGAAAGCGTGCCCATCTCTTCAAATTGGCCGTCGGGCTGCCATTACATTGACTTGTCCTGCCGGATCTCCCGGTCGAAAAACCGTCGGGCCTTGTCGAGCAGCAGGGGATGGGTAACGGCGCTTCCTGCAAGGATGCTGTGGTGGCCGAAGACGTCTCCGCTGCCGTCAAAACCGGTCACGATGCCTCCCGCTTCGCGCACCAGGAGCACTCCGGCAGCGAAATCCCAGGGGTAAAGCCTGTACTCCCAGAATCCGTCAAAACGTCCGGCCGCCGTGTAGGCAAGGTCGATGGAAGCCGAACCTGCCCGCCTGATGCCGGCTGAATCCCGGATCACCTCCCTCATCATGGCAACGTAAGCGTCGAGGTAATGGTACTCCTTGAAGGGCAGGCCGGTGGCAAAGAGGTAGCTCTCTTTGGAGTTCCTGTCGGAGACCTGGATACGCTTGCCGTTCAGGAATGCTCCCATCCCTCTGGCGGCAGTGAACAGCTCGCGGAGCACCGGCTGGTATACAACGCCAGCGAGCAGGTCTCCATCGGCCCCCCTCAGGGCGATGCTGATGGCGAATACCGGGAATGAGTGGATGAAGTTCAGTGTGCCGTCGAGCGGATCGATGATCCAGGTGCGCCCGGAGTGGCCGTCGTTGATGGTGCCCTCCTCGCAGAGCAGGCTGTCGTCCGGGAAGCTCCCGATGATGATCGACGTGATTGCCGCTTCGCACTGCCGATCGACCTCGGTGACGAAATCCTTGTACTCCTTGGCCACGATCTCCGGACTGGAGAGTTCGCCGAACCGGGATATGGTGATGGCACCGGCCGCTTCGGCGGCTCTGACGGCGGTTTCGAGTTCCTTGTTCATATCCTTTGCAGGGATGAGTTGTTGATGCAGTCGCCGAAATATATCATTTGGTAGGTACATCCGGATAAGGAATACCTCACTGGGCAGGAAAAACGAAGATTTGCCGGAATGACGGGAATTATCAGTAAGCGAAGGCGTTATGACTTGTATGCACAAAACCTCCAATACCGTTGCCCTGGTTTCAGGCTACGGTGAAACATCCTGGGAAATATGAACAACAAACTTTTTACCGCGGCGCTCTGCATCGGGATCTGCATGCTCTTCGCCTTTGCCGGGAGTCTTTTTACACCTGAGCAGGGCTCATGGTATTATACGACACTGCAAAAACCCTCCTGGAATCCGCCTGACTGGCTCTTTCCGCCGGCTTGGACGGTGCTGTTCGTGCTGATGGGCATATCGGTATCCAAGGTGATAACTGAGGGTATGGAGAAGAAAGAGGTCCGGATCGGCTTTGTCCTTTTCGGTTTGCAGCTGTTCCTGAACCTTGGATGGTCTGCGGCCTTTTTCGGCATGAAGTCACCGCTTGCCGGTTTTGTGGAGATTCTGGTGCTTTGGCTCTGCATTGTGGCGACCATAGCGGCGTTCGCCAGGGTTTCAAAACCAGCGGCCCTGCTCCTCGTGCCCTATCTCTGCTGGGTGAGCTTCGCCTCATACCTGAATTTCACGATACTGCGGCTTAATCCGTAACACATAACACGTGACGAAAAACTCGGAAAACGTGAAACGTAACTCGTGAAGAGCGAAGGTCGAATGGATCCCATTAAAAAGATTTTTTAAACCCCGTCACGCATCACGCTGTCACGGATAACGCTTCATTCGAAGAGGGCAAAGAGGACCATGTTCTCTTTTTTCCCGTTATCAGCGGCGATACTCTTGATGCTCTGGTCCGGAGCACCGACTTTCAGCCCGCTCTTTTCGAGTTTCTGTACCGCCTGTTCCGGGGTCAGATGAACGACCTGCGAAAGGGTTTCGACCGATGAGGAGGCGAGGGTGCTGTTGATCTTCATTGCCGGGTTGCCTTTGCCTTCCTGCGCAGGGATCGTGACGGTCGAGATGGTGACGATCGCTCCGATGGCTATGATGGCGAGGGCCGGCTTTCGGGTGAAATAGGCTTTGAAGGTTTTCCAGTTCGCCGCCACGTGGGTCACTCCTCCGGCTACGAGAGCCCAGCTCAGCCATTCATGGACAGGCTTGACCAGTCCGTCTCCCTTGTGGAAAAACATCAGGATGCCGGTTACGGCTGAAATGGTGAATGCCGAAATGATTGTCGGCGTTGCCCAGGATTTTGACGACGGGTTCATGATCTCTGTCAGTTTCGTTTCAAAGGTATCTGTTTTCCTTTTATGACGATATCATGAGGACAACCTTGCGGTGGGGCAAAAAAAAGAGCGGCTTTGCGGCCGCTCTTTTTTTTGCTTTTCAGCTGGTGGAACCTGGGTGTCAGTTCTCGTCTTCCTGACCGCGGAGGTTTTCGAGCACGCCGAAATCCTCGAGGGTGGTGACGTCGCCCTTGATCTCGTTGGAGGTGGCGAGCTCGCGCAGCAGACGGCGCATGATCTTGCCGCTCCTGGTTTTCGGCAGACCCTTCGCCCAGCGGATTTCGTCGGGCTTGGCGATCGGACCGATCTCCTTGGCAACGTGGTTGCGCAGTGATTCACGCAGCTTCATGTCGCCTTCGTACTCGTCCTTGAGCGTGACGAACGCGACCAGGGCGTTGCCCTTGATCTCGTCCGGACGGCTCACGACGGCAGCCTCTGCAACCGCTTCGTGGGAGACCAGGGCGCTTTCGACTTCGCTGGTGCCGAGACGGTGGCCCGAGACGTTGACCACGTCGTCAACGCGGCCCATGATCCAGATGTAGCCATCGTCGTCCTTCCTTGCACCGTCGCCGGTGAAGTACATGTTCTCGAACTCCGACCAGTAGGTCTTCTCGTAGCGTTCGTTGTCTCCGTAAATGGTCCTGAGCATCGATGGCCACGGCTGTTTGATGACCAGGTAGCCTCCTTCGTTTGCTTCGCACGGTGTACCGTCCTTGCGCACGACGTCCACCATGATGCCCGGGAGCGGGCGGGTGGCGGTGCCGGGCTTGGTCGGGGTGGCGCCAGGCATCGGAGAGACCATGATGCCGCCGGTTTCGGTCTGCCACCAGGTGTCGACGATCGGGCATTTGTCCTGTCCGACATACTTGTGGTACCACATCCAGGCCTCGGGGTTGATCGGCTCGCCGACCGTGCCGAGCAGCCTCAGCGAACGGAGGTCATGCTTGGTGACCCACTCGTTGCCAGCGCGGATGAAGGCCCTGATGGCCGTCGGCGCCGTGTAGAGGATGGTTACCTTGTGGCGGTTGATGATGTCCCAGAACCTGTCCCACTGCGGGTAGTTCGGAGCACCTTCATACATCAGGATGGTCGCGCCGTTGAGCAGCGGGCCATAGGCCATGTAGGTGTGCCCGGTGATCCAGCCTACGTCGGCGGTGCAGAAGTAGATATCCTCGTCCTTGATGTCGAAGACGTACTTGAAGGAGCTGGCGGCGTGCACCATGTATCCGGCGGTGGTGTGCAGGATACCTTTCGGCTTGCCGGTCGATCCGCTGGTGTAAAGCACGAAAAGCGGGTGCTCGGAGTCCACCGGGGTCGCTTCGCACTCGTCAACGGCAAGGCCCATGAGGTCATGCCACCAGTGATCCATGCCGTCATGCATGTGGACGGTCTCGTTGGTCAGCTTGAGTACGATGACGCTTCTGACCGAGGGGGTGTTGACGATGGCTTCGTCGACGATGTTCTTCAGGTTGATGCTGCCACCTCGGCGTCTGGTGCCGTCGGCGCAGATGACCAGCTTGGCCCGGGAGTCGTTCACCCTTTCGGTGATGGCGTGTGCGGAGAATCCGGCGAAAATGACGTTATGCACTGCACCTACCCTGGCGCAGGCGAGCACGGCAATGATGAGCTCGGGGACCATGCCCATGTAGATGGCGACCCTGTCGCCCGGCTTGATGCCGGCGATCTTCAGGACGTTGGCGAACTTGCTGACCTGACGGTGCAGCTCGCCATAGGTGAGGATGCGTTCGTCGCCCTCTTCGCCTTCCCAGATGATTGCCGCTTTGTTCTTTCTCCAGCTGTTGACGTGCACGTCAAGGGCATTGTAGCTGATGTTGGTCTGGCCGCCGTCGAACCATTTGGCATACGGAGGCTTCCAGTCGAGAACCGTGTCCCATTTCTTGAACCAGTGGAATTTCTCTGCGAGGTCACCCCAGTACTTGTCGGGATTTTCAGCAGCTTCGGCATAGAGCTTCTCATACTGTTCCATGCTTGAAACATGAGCTTTGGATGCAAAATCCTCCGACGGTGGAAATTTTCTCCGTTCGGACAAGACCGAGCTGATCGATTCAGAGGAATGGGCCGTAGTTTTCTCAGTAGCCATTGATTAAAACGGTTTTATTTTTAGAAAAAAAGATAACCGTCCCGTGAAGGGAGGTTAAAGCGTTCAGACGGTTGTCACAGCCGGTGGAATGGCCAGGGCCCGGCTGAAGGCCCTTCAAGATTGTTAACTTTTAATTTACGCAAAAAAAACGATCTTGCCAAAAGGGGGACGGGCTGCTGTAAAGCCCCGCTCAGAGGGGCTTTACAGCGAAATTGACCAGCTTGCCGGGGACCACGATCTCCTTGACGATCGCCTGTCCTTCGAGGAATTTCAGGACGCTTTCGATTTTTCCAGCCTCTTCGAGCAGCTGCTCTTTTGTGCACTGCACCGGGGCGTCGAAGGTGCCGCGAAGCTTGCCGTTGACCTGCACGGCGATGGTGACCACGTCGTCCTTGGCCAGGGTCGGGTCGAAAGCAGGCCACGCTGCACCGTTGATCGATCCTTCATGGCCGAGGGCTTCCCACAGCTCCTCGGTGATATGCGGCGCGTAGGGGGCAAGCATGCGCAGGACGGTTTCGACAGCCTCCCGGCTGTAGCAGGATGCCTTGTGCAGCTCGTTGACCAGCACCATCATTTCAGAGATGGCCGTGTTGAACTTGAGCTGTTCGGTATCTTCGCCCACCTTCCTGATGGCTTTGTGCATTCTTTTGAGGACGGCATCCGATGGCCTTTCGCCGGAGATTCTCGGCGAGGTTTCGTTTTCGGCGTAGACCAGCCTCCAGACCTTGCCGAGGAAGCGGCTGATGCCCTCGATGCCGTTGGTGTTCCAGGGCTTTACCTGCTCGAGCGGGCCGAGGAACATCTCGTAAAGCCTCACGGCGTCAGCACCGTAGGAGTTCAGCACATGGTCTGCCGGGATGACGTTGCCGCGCGATTTCGACATCTTCTCGTTGTCTTCGCCCAGGATCATGCCCTGGTTGAAGAGTCTCTGGAACGGCTCCTTCGTGCTCACCACGCCGAGGTCATAGAGCACCTTGTGCCAGAACCTCGAGTAGAGGAGGTGCAGCACTGCGTGCTCGGCGCCGCCGATATAGAGGTCGACGTTCATCCAGTAGCGCTCCTTCGAAGCTTCGACGAGCTGGTTGCCGTTCGCCGGATCGATGAATCGCAGGTAGTACCAGCAGCTTCCGGCCCACTGCGGCATGGTGTTGGTCTCACGCCGGAATTTACCGTGTTCGTCGCAGCCGTAGAGCCACTCGTCGATGTTGGCCAGGGGGGACTCGCCTGTCGAGGTCGGCTGGTAGGCCTCCACTTCGGGCAAGGTCAGCGGCAGCGAGGGTTCCGGGCGCATCGTGCCGTCCTCATAGTGCCTGATCGGGATCGGCTCACCCCAGTATCGCTGGCGGCTGAACACCCAGTCCCTGAGCTTGTAGTTGACCTTCTTCTTTCCCCTTCCTTTCGATTCGAGCCATCCGGCCATGCGGTCGAAAGCCGTTTCGAAAGCGAGTCCGTCGATGCTGACCTCATCGTTCGACGAGTTCACGCTGACGCTTTCCTTGCCCTCGAAGACCGCTTCCTGCACGTCGTGCGGGCTCTTGACCACCTCCTTGATGGGAAGGCCGAATTTCTTCGCGAACTCCCAGTCGCGGCTGTCGTGTGCAGGAACGGACATGATGGCTCCGGTGCCGTAGCTGGTCAGGACGAAGTCCGAGATCCAGACAGGCAGGGCTTCACCGCTGGCCGGGTTGATGGCATACGAGCCGGTGAATACGCCGGTTTTATCCTTCTGCAGGCCGGTGCGCTCCAGTTCGGTCTTCAGCCTGGCCTGCTCGATGTAGGCCCTGACCTCAACGAGCTGCTGGGCGATGGCCAGTTTTTCGGCCATGGGGTGTTCCGGCGAGATGACCAGGTAGGTCGCGCCGAACAGGGTGTCGGGCCGGGTGGTGTAGACCTTCAGGTTCGTGCCATGGCAACGGAGCTCAAAGTCGATCTCGACCCCCTCGGAGCGGCCGATCCAGTTTCGCTGCATCTGCTTGACATTCTCCGGCCAGTCGAGCCCCTCGAGGTCCTCGATCAGTCGTTCAGCATATGCGGTGATCTTCAGCACCCACTGCCGGAGTGGCCTCCTGACGACCGTGTAGCCGTCGGCCAGCTTCTCGTCGACCTCTTCGTTGGCGAGGACCACCTTGAGCTCCTCGCACCAGTTGACGTCGATCTCGGACATATAGGCCAGGCCCTTCTCGTAGAGCTTCAGGAAGATCCACTGCGTCCATTTGAAGTAACCGGGGTCGGTCGTGTTGACCTCCCGATTCCAGTCGTACGAAAAGCCCATGCTCTTCAGGGTCTCCCTGAAGCTCGTGACGTTGCTCTCCGTGGTCAGCCTCGGGTGGGTGCCTGTCCTGATGGCGAACTGCTCTGCCGGCAGGCCGAAGGCGTCCCAGCCCATCGGGTGCAGCACGTTGAAGCCGAGGCTGCGTTTATAGCGTGCGATAATGTCGGTGGCCGTGTAGCCTTCGAGATGGCCGACATGCAGTCCCGAGCCGCTCGGGTAGGGGAACATGTCGAGCACGTAATATTTAGGTTTGCCCTGGTCGGTTCCGGTTGCGAATGTGTTCCGCTCGGCCCAGCGTGCCTGCCATTTTTTTTCGATCGCTGAAAAGTCGTACCTCATGATGCTGTTGTCGGTTTTTGGAATGCGCACGGGAAAATAAGTCTGCGCCGGGAATGAACAAAAAAGGCAGTGCAGGAGCTGAGCTGCCTGCACTGCCTTTCGTAACGCAATGGTCCCGTCAGCCCTGCGGCGCGGGGTTCGATCCGTTCTGGCCGGCTTCCGTGTCGAGCAGCGCCTTCATGGAGAGGGCGAACTTGGTCTTGCCGGTGCGGGGATCCTTGCGCACTTCGATCAGCTTGACCTTCACACGGTCGCCCGGCTTCAGCACGTCGCTGACCTTGGCGATGCGCTCGCGTGAAATCTCTGAGATGTGCACCAGGCCGTCGGTTTTTGGCAGGAACTCGACGAATGCGCCGAGCTCGTCGCGGATGTCGCGAACCTTGCCCATGTAGATCGTTCCGACCTCGGGTTTCGAGATCAGGGTCTTGATGGTCTCAACTGCGGCTGCGGTGCCTTCAGGAGAGTTGCAGGCGATGGTCACCGTGCCGTCGTCCTCGATGTTGATCTCGGCGCCGGTCTCCTCGGTGATGCTCCTGATGGTTTCGCCGCCCTTGCCGATCACCATGCCGATGGCGTCCACCGGGATCTGGATGGTGGTGAGGCGCGGTGCATACTTGCCGATGTCCGCACGCGATTCGGGAATAGCCTCGTTCATGACGTTGAGGATATGCAGGCGGCCATGGCGAGCCTGTTCCAGCGCGGTTTCGAGGATGTGGTAGTCGAGGCCGTCGATCTTGATGTCCATCTGGCAGGCCGTGATACCGTCCCTGGTGCCGGAGACCTTGAAGTCCATGTCGCCGAGATGGTCCTCGTTGCCGAGGATGTCGGAGAGGACAGCGTAGTGGTCGCCCTCCTTGATGAGGCCCATGGCGATGCCGGAGACCGGCTTGCGGAGCGGAACGCCGCCGTCCATGGCTGCAAGGGTGCCGCCGCAGACCGAAGCCATCGACGACGAACCGTTGGACTCGAGGATGTCGGAGACGATTCGAACGGTGTACGGGAACTCCTGTTCGGGAGGCATGACCATCCTGATGGCGCGTTCGGCGAGGTTGCCGTGGCCGATCTCACGGCGTCCGGTTCCGCCGAGCCTGCCGGTCTCACCAACCGAGAACGGCGGGAAATTGTAGTGCAGCATGAAGCGCTTGTCACGGTCATCGGTCAGGGTATCGACCGACTGGGCGTCCTTCTTGGTGCCGAGGGTCAGGGTGACCAGCGCCTGAGTTTCGCCGCGGGTGAAGAGCGCTGAGCCGTGAGCCCTCGGGATGAGGCCGAGCTCGATGCTGATCGGCCTGACCTGGTCGAGCGCGCGTCCGTCAAGGCGCTTCTTGTCGTCGAGGATCATGTGGCGCATCATCTTCTTTTCGACCGAGTGGATGCATTCGTCGATCATGTGTTCGCTAAGGCAGAGGCCCTTTGCCGGATCGGCTTCGATCTCGGCCGCAGTGATCGAACTGAAGTGCTCGAGGGTTTTCTTGATGGTAGCTTTGTAGACAGCCTTGGTCCTGTCGGCACGCTCCTCTTTTGCGAGTGCGGTGTAGGCCAGCTCCTTCAGCTCAGCGGCGCAGAAGCTCTCGACGGCAGCGACGAGTTCGGCAGGGGCGACGGTCGGATTGAAAGCGCGTTTCGGCTTGGCGACTTCGGCCGCGAGCTCCTTCTGGACGCGGCAGATAGTCTTGATGGCGTTATGGCCGTACTTGATGGCGTCGAGCATTTCGGCTTCGGAGATCTCCTTCATTTCGCCCTCGAGCATGCAGATGGTCTCCTCGGTGCCGCCGATGCAGATGTCGAGGTCGCTGCACGCCAGTTCGTTGGTGTCGGGGTTGATGAGGAACTCGCCGTTGACGCGGCCGACGCGGACTTCCGACATCGGGTTGGCGAACGGGATGTCGGACACCATGATGGCGGCCGAAGCGGCGATGCCGCCGAGCACGTCGGAGTCGTTGATCGTATCGGAGGAGATCACTGAAATGATGACCTGGGTCTCCTGGTAGTAGCCGTCAGGGAAGAGCGGGCGGAGGGCACGGTCGATCAGCCTGGCGGAGAGGATCTCCTTTTCGGAGGGGCGCCCTTCGCGCTTGAAGAAGCCGCCCGGGAACTTGCCGGCCGCCGAGTACTTTTCGCGATATTCGACCTGAAGCGGGAAAAAGTCCTGGTTCTCTTTCGGCGGGGTCTTGCTCGAAACGACCGTGGCGATTACCATGGTGTCTTTAAGCGTGACAACTGCCGCACCGTCGGCCTGCTTGGCCATTTTTCCGGTTTCGATCGTGATGGTCTTGCCTTGTCCAAGATCGATTTCTTTTTTGATAAACATGGAAATCTGTTGAAGTTAGTGATGATGAACCTTTCCGGTTGATCTTTCGGGCCGCTGCAGGCTTTCCGCAGTGGCCAAGAGGTGACTGCCGGTCGTGGTCGTAACGAAATCAAAAATTGATAGTCCTATAATATAATACAAATTTTCGTGACGCGTAACACGTGACGCGCCACGATTGAAAAGGACATTAAGGACAACAGGGACAAAAGTGTTAAAACCGCAGACAACCTCTTCCATCCAGCCCGCAATCTCAAGTCATGCGTCACGATCCCCGCACACGAACCTCCAGTTGTCGATCAGGCGCGTCCTGCCGATCCGGACGGCCATGATGAGGCGGTAGGCCTTCCCGGCAACGGCTTCGTCGACAGGCTCGAAGGTGTCGTCATCCACGAAGCAGAGGTAGTCCGGCCTTGCTTCAGGAACCGTGAGGAGCAGCGACCCGGCTTCATCAGCGATCGCCGCAAGATCGCGTCGTCCCCTTGCCGTTTCCTTTTCGGCATGGCGGATCGCCCGGTAGAGCACGAGGGCATGTTCCCGCTCTTCCGAGGAGAGGTAGATGTTCCGGGAGCTCGTGGCCAGTCCGTCCTCCTCGCGGGTGATCATGGCCCCTTCGATCCTCGTGCCGATGTTCAGGTCTCCGACGACCCTCCTGATCACGGCGAGCTGCTGGGCGTCCTTCTCCCCGAAGACGGCGATATGGGCCCGGGTGATGTTGAGCAACTTCACCACGACCGTTGCCACGCCCCTGAAATGGCCGGGACGGGAACCACCTTCGAACAGTTCGGCCATCGGGCCGGGGTCGATCGTACACCTGTATCCTTCCGGGTACATCTGTTCGGGCGATGGGGCAAACAGGTAGTCAACACCGGCGGCTCGGGCCAGCGCCGCATCCTGGTCGAATGGCCTGGGGTAGCGTTCGAAATCCTCCCCGGGCCCGAACTGGAGCGGGTTGACGAAGATGGTCATGATCACGATGCCGACCTTTTTCTGCGCGAGCCGCACCAGGCTCAGGTGCCCGTCATGCAGCGCTCCCATGGTCATGACGACGCCGATGAGCTGATGCTGCAGCCTCAGGTTTTCGGCGATCACCTGCATCTCGGCGGGGTCAGTGATGATCTGCATGCTCTTTCTGCTGTTTTGAACGTTTGCCGCCCGGGTGGACCACGACGACAAATTCACCGCGGGTCTGGCCGTTCGAAAAATGTGCGATGAGCTCGTCAGGGGTGCCGCTGACGTACTCCTCGTGAATTTTGGTGATTTCACGGGCGACGAACAGCTCCGCATCGGGAATATGGCTTTTGACCTCTTCGAGGAGTTTCTGGATCCTGTGGGGCGATTCGTAGAGCACGACCGTGCTGCCGAGCGAGGCGAGGTACTCCATGCGGGTTTTGCGCCCCTTCTTGTGGGGCAGGAACCCGGCGAAGAAGAAACTGCTGACCGGAAGGGGACAGACCGAAAGGGCAGCGGTCAGGGCACTCGGACCCGGTATCGGGATGACGCTGAAACCGAGGGTGTGCAGGGCGTTCGACATGCTGTATCCGGGGTCGCTGATGCCCGGTGTGCCGGCGTCGGTGACCATGGCCACATCGGTGCCCTCCTCGAGGATCGCCGTGACCTGCTGGACCGCACGCTCTTCGTTGAAGCTGTGGTAGCTGAGCAGCCTTTTTCCCTGGATGCCGAAATGCCTGAGCAGGATCGAGGTGCGCCGGGTGTCTTCGCAGGCGATCGTCCCGGCATCGCGAAGGGTGCTGACGGCCCTGAAGGTCATGTCATCGAGATTGCCGAGAGGGGTGGCCACGACATACAGCGTGCCCTTATGTTGGTTGCGGGTGCTCAAGATGTTCTGGTCGTCTCCCGGTTCGGCTTCAGGGCGCCTTTGTTTGGAGGATTAAGCTTGTATATTGGTTTAGCACAGTATAGCAAAAGCGGTAAATATGACAAACAGCTTGATGTCGATCCATGGAGCATGAAGAGATCCTTTCTGTCAGGGACCTGAACGTCCATTTTCCGGTCCGGAAGGCGGGCCTGTTCGGCGCCGGCGTGGTCTCGAGGGCGGTCAACGGCGTCTCGTTCGAGGTCATGAAAGGCGAGACCCTCGGCCTGGTCGGGGAGTCGGGTTGCGGAAAGACCACCCTTGGCAGGGCTATCGTCCGGCTCGTTCAACCTTCGAAAGGGGGTAAGATCGTATTCCGCGGCCGCGACATCACCACGCTCGACAATCGCAGGTTCCGGCCGTTGCGCAAGGAGATGCAGATGATCTTCCAGGACCCCTTCGGCTCCCTGAACCCGCGCCTGACGGTGGGGCAGATGCTCGGCGAAGCGCTTCGGGTGCACGGGGTCACGAAGGGCGGCGAGGCGACGGCCGGGAAGGTCAGGGAACTGCTCGATACGGTGGGGCTCAACCGCGAGTACGCCAATCGCTATCCACATGAATTTTCCGGTGGGCAGCGCCAGCGCGTCGGTATCGCCAGGGCGCTGGCAGTGGATCCCTCTTTCATCATCTGCGACGAACCGGTATCGGCGCTCGACGTCTCGATCCAGTCGCAGATCATCAACCTGCTCAAGGACCTGCAACGGGAGTTCGGCCTGACCTACCTGTTCATCGCCCATGACCTTTCGGTGGTTGAATACATCTCCGACAGGGTGGCTGTCATGTACCTTGGCAAGATCGTTGAGATCGCCGACGGCGAGACGCTTTACGCCAACCCGAAACACCCCTATACGCAGGCGCTGCTGTCGGCCATCCCGCTGCCCGAGCTCGGGCACAGAAAGGAGCGCATCGTGCTCAAGGGTGATCTGCCCGGCCCGCTCTCCATCCCCAAAGGGTGCAGCTTCCATCCACGCTGCCCGTTCGCTACCGCCGAGTGCCGGGAACGCGAGCCTGAACTCAGGTCGTTGAATGAGAACCCGCGACATCGGGTGAGTTGCCTCCTTTACCAATAATCACTTATCGACGAACCTGGACCATGACCGATCAAAAAAATAGGCGGGGGTGTTTCCGGACCGGATGCCTTGTGCTCATTGTCGCGCCATTTGCCCTTTTTGCCCTTGCCTGGGCGCTGGTTTCATGGGGACACCGGCTTCCGGACCGTTTCGTGCTGAAGTTGCCTGTAGGCGGCCAGATTGAAGAGCGAGCAGCCGATCCCGTTTCGTTCCCTTTCGCCAAAGAGCGGCAGGCACTCTCCCTCCAGGAGCTGCTGGCCATCATGGACAGGGCCCGGAGTGATGCGAGGGTCAGCTCGGTGCTGCTCGAAATCGACGGCCTCTCTTCATCGCCGGCCAAAATAGGACAGCTCAGGCGTTCCATCGAGGCACTGAGGGGATCCGGCAAAAAGGTGACGGCCTTCCTCCGTTCGCCGGAGGACAAGGACTACCTGCTGGCCGTGGCCTGTGACTCGGTGGTCGTACAGAAAGGCTCATGGCTGCTGCTCGACGGCCTCAAGGCCGAGATGTTCTTCATGGCCGATCCCCTCAGGAAGCTCGGCGTCGGCTTCCAGGCCTCTCAGTGGAAGCGGTACAAGAGCGGCATCGAGCCCTTCACCAGAAGCTCCTCCAGCCCGGAATACCGTGAGGAGATAGGCCAGCTCCTTGACGAGGCATGGGACGACTACCTCGGTTACGTTTCGGCGCGGCGCGGGATCGACCGCGGCACGTTCGCGGGTATCATCGACTCGTTGGCTGTGCTGTCGCCGGAAAAGGCCCTCGCGAAAGGACTCGTGGACCGCGTGTCGAGCGCCTGGCAGCTCGAAAAGGCTTACGAGAAGCGGTATGGGGCAAAAGCCGCCGATCTGTTCATCGGTGGAAGCGACTATCTCCAGGCTACGGGCGGCATGAACGTTTCGGGCAAGGGCGGCCGCGTGGCCGTGATCAATGTCGCGGGACCGATCGTCAGTTCCGGCGGCATCGCCGGCATGGCCGACGGGGAGGGGATCGACGAGGCTACCCTGAAGCATGCGCTCCGGACGGCGCTCGACGACAGCGAAGTCAAGGCGATCGTGCTCAGGATCGACAGCCCCGGCGGAGATGCGCTCGCATCATCGGCCATGCTCGAGATGCTCGATGCTGCCCGCAGGAGCAAGCCGATCGTGGCTTCCATGTCGGGAGTTGCGGCCTCTGGCGGTTACATGGTGGCCCTGGGCTCCGACCGTATCCTGGCCGAACCCATGTCCGTGACCGGTTCGATCGGCGTCTTCGCGCTCAAGCCTGACCTGAGCGGCCTTTTGAAGATGACCGGCCTGAACCGTGAAGTTGTCACCCGCGGCCGCTTCGCCGACGCCTACACGCCCTTCAAGCCGTTCGACGATGCGGCGTTCAGGAAGTTCGATGAAACCTCGGGGGATATCTACCGCGACTTCGTCGGCAAGGTGGCCGCCCGCAGGAAGCTCACCTTCGAACAGGTCGACGCCGTCGCCGGCGGGCGGGTATGGACCGGGAAAAGGGCGCTTGCCGCCGGACTCGTCGACGCGATCGGCGGACTTCCAGATGCCGTGAAAGCCGCCCAGCGGCTTGCCCGCATGGACACATCGAAGAGCCCCGGCCTGACCTACCTTCCGGCCACACGGACCTGGGTCGACTATATTTTCGGCGGTGACTCTTCGCGCCTGGGTCCGGGTTTCGCGTCGCGTCTGGTCGCGGATTATGTCAGGCAGTCCTTGCCGTTCGCCCGTTCGCTGCCCGACGTTGAAGCCTCGCGCGTGCTTCAGCGCACCGATGCGCCGCAAGTGCTGGCGATCGACCCGGTCGAGGTGATCATCAAATAGGGCAGCGCGTCCCGACTGGCGCAACAATCGTGAAGGTTTCAACGACAACGTAACGATATCATGGCCATGCACCCGTCCCCGGCCGATCCGGGCGCTGACCCGAAAAACCTTTTCGCTTCCGCAGCCCGCCTGCTCGAGGCGGGGTCGGCGGATGCCTGCATCGACTGCTGCCTGATGCTGCTGCAGATGGAGCTGCCGGCCGCCGGGAAGGCCGAAGCGAACCTGATCGCAGGCGTGGCCTGCCAGCGGGCGGGGCGTAAGCCGGAGTCCATCCGGTTCCTGAACTGCTGCCTCGAGCTCTCGCCTGAACATCCCTATGCCCTGAACACCCTCGGGATCGTCAACCAGGAGCAACTCCATGTACATGCCGCCCTCGGATATTACGAGCGGGGCATCGCGGCCAAGCCAGATTTCGTCGAATGCTGGTACAACCTCGGCAACGCTCGCCGTATGCTCGGCATGCACGTCGCCGCACGTGAATCCTTTCTTCGCGTACTCTCGCTGCGCCCCGGCATGGCCGATGCCCGGGCCATGCTGCTCGACGTCTCCATGGCCCTTGCCGACTGGGAGAGCTGGCGCAGCCTCACCTCAGAGCTCCTGGCCGTGCTGAGGCGGGGAGCCCTCCTGCCTCCGTTCATCGTGTTCCTGCTTCCTGAGGCCGACATGGCCGATGCTGGAAAGTGCGCCCTCAGGTGGGCAAGGAAAGAGTACGGCAGGATACCTGTGGTCACGAATCGCCCATCCGATTCGTCCGGCGCCGGGCCGCGCAGGGATAAGAAACTGCACATCGGCTACCTCTCGGCAGATTTCCATGACCATGCGACCGCATATCTTCTCGCCCGGGTGCTGGAACTCCACGACCGGTCGGAATTCACCATTTCCCTCTACTCCTACGGCCCGGACGACGGCAGCCCGATGCGTCGAAGACTGGCGGCGCTTCCGGGGTTCGTCGAACTCTATGGCATTTCGACCACGAGCGCCGTGGCGCGCATTGTCCGTGACAAGGTAGATCTTCTGGTCGACCTGAAGGGGTATACCACTGCAAACCGCCTCGACATCGTGGCTGCCCGGCCCGCTCAGGTGCAGGTGGGTTGGCTCGGCTGGCCCGGTACTTCCGGGATGGCCGCCCTCGACTACATGATCGTCGACGAGACCGTCTGTCCGCCAGCCGACTGGGCAAGCTTTTCCGAGATCCCCTACCTCATGCCGGGCTGCTACCAGCCGACCGACGATACCCGCACCCAACCGGAGCCGGTTCCTCGCGAGTGCCTCGGGCTGCCGGAAGATGCCTTCGTGCTGGCCGCGCTGCATCAGACCTACAAGATCAACCCTCCGGTCTTCGATGCCTGGTGCGCCATTCTTCGCGCCCATCCCGGAACCCTCCTCTGGCTTCTTGAGCCCCACGACCCGAAGGCCCGGGAAAACCTTATCGCCGAGGCTCGCTCGCGTGGTGTCGCGGAGCATCGGTTGCATTTCGCGCCGCGTACCGGACAGTACGAGCACCTCGCACGGCTCGGTTCGGCCGACCTCTGGCTCGACGCATGGCCCTGCGGGTCTCACACGACCTGCAGCGACGCCCTCTGGACAGGATTGCCCGTGCTCGCCTATGCCGGAAAAACCTTCCCGTCTCGCGTCTCCTCAAGCGTGCTGAGGGAGGCAGGGCTTGAAGAGTACATCGCCGGTTCTGCTGAGGAATTTGTTCGTCTCGCCGATCACCTGATCGGAAACCCCGAGGCCATGAACGCTCTCCGTGAGAAGGTCGAAGCCGCCAGGCAGGGGGCGCTCTTCGACAGCGCAGCCTTCACCCGGAAGCTCGAACACGCCTTCACCACCATCTGGCTTGACGCTCATCGGAAAAGTTAGGGGACGCTCCTGACAGTTAGCACAAACCCCGGTTTTATTCGAAACAGGACAGGGCCCGGGTCTTTCCGGTCAATGGCCCGGGATCTGTCAAATGTGCGCAGGTGAGCACTGCCTTGCGGGTGTTCAGAAGTTCCAGAACTCGCGGTCGAGGTTGCGGTACTGTATGCCCTGGACGAGGTGCTTCATTTCAATGTTATCAGCCCCTTTGAGATCGGCGATGGTGCGGCTGACGAAGGGTTGCAACAGCAAAACCGAACGTATCGTGATCGGTCCTTACGCTGACCCGGTCCGTGTCGTTTGCTGCATCGTAGACCCTGGAAGGATTTGCCCTGCCAAGGTCCTTATCGATGAAGTCATCAGCGCAACATTTCCCATGGCGCTGCGTCTTCCAGGCCATGGACTCAAGGTAATCGGACGCGCTATCAATTCGACCATGCCGGGAGATATGCCGTTCCGATTCAACGCTGACGTCTTCAAATGCGAGGCCTCCTATGGATGCGTCGCCATAAGGCATTATTAAAAGGTATATCAGTATTATTCTAAGCCATTAGGGGGGCCATACTTGCCTCAAGGCACACATCTACAGCGCATTTCCCTGAGGAGCGCTAATTTAGATCCAGAGCCCTTCGGTTGCTCATTCTATACAAAAAGTCACTCATCAGATAGTTATTTCTTCACCTTACCCGTATGAGGTTTCCGTGCTTGATTATTGCGGATAGGATATAATAATAAGTATATGCGAGCGGTCTGAATATAAGTATAGATTATGCGGTGTGTTGAAGTGGGGCTGGATACTATAGCGTGTCTACTTATGCGCTGTGGTCTGGTGTTTATAAATATCCTATCTTCATGTAAAACTTGGATTTGGCATTGACTTTACATATGTTCAAGGGATGAATTTATCGGAAATTAATAAAGAAGGATTCAAAGCCATGGTTGTTGGACTTGGTCAAAACATCCGGATTGAAAGGATACGACTGGAATATTCACAGGAGGAGTTTTCCGAGGTTACCTCAGAGGGACCTCGCAAAAAAGGGGTTTAAAAAATTCCTTTGTCAATGGGGGCTGACTCATGCCAATATAATAGGCGGAAGCCATCGTTCTTTGATAGATTATGGACTAAAATTCCGGGATTTTAGTCATGTTATGCATAAAGCCGAAGACAAGATTGATTCGGTAGCAGATTCTTGGTTTTCGACGCCAGAGGTGGATGCCTATCCTTCCGGTTTTTTCTCAACAGATGTGGGTAAATCCGAGAAGGTCGAAATTATTATGCTGTCTTTTTCCTGTCATCCATTGTCCAAAAGGACCAGTGGATTGATATTCATCATGGCAGTAGGTAGGATTTGATGGCTATTGCGGTAATATATGTGGTATATGTATGGGGTGTTGATTTCTTGTCGATAAATCATGTTGCTTATTTATGACGTCTTAGAGGATATTTGACTTTTTTTAGGATGCACAAAATATGTGCTACCCTTCCTCCAACGTTTCTATTGACACCCCATCATGTCATCAGATCAATTAGGGCAATGGAATGTAGTGCTGAAAAATAACAGTACTATTTACCGAAAAGTAAAAGCTGTTTTACTGGTTCTGACCGGGATAACCTTGGCGGCATTGGTGTATTTATCTGCCATTCTTGCATTTGAGCTCTATTCCAAGGATAGGGAACTCAATGTAAGGGCGGTCACTTCAGCCAAGGCTGACTCCCGTAAGATCGACAAAATGGCCAGAAGCATTGAGCGAACGGTCAGGGATGTCTCGCTTGCTCTCGGAGAGAGCGGGTTGAATGAAAAGAACCTCATAGATGTCCTCACTGTTCAACGCCCCAATGTCCCTTGCCGGTATTCAATCAGCTTTGTTTCTGAGGCTGACTCGTCAGCAGTATGCGGAAAGCTTTCAGTTTCGGGACGTACCCGCATTCATGACCTGATGGGTATGCGGGTGGTTCGCAAATCCGATGCCGGCAATGGATTTCCGGATGCTGGCCTGGCATGCATGAAGGATGGGTGGCAAAAGGCCTCATGGAACAAAAGTGAAAAAGCTGTAATCCTGAACTGTCAGCAGCAACTTTACATCCCCACTGAGAATGGCGGGAAAAGGTTGGCGGGTGTAGTGTCGGGAACAATATCGATTGATGATTTCCAGAAATCGCTTGACTATCAGAACCTCGGACAGTATGGTTACCGGTTTGTTGTTGATGGTGATGGCCTGATTCTCGATCATCCCGAAAGGACTCTTGTGGTCAAGAATTTCAAACTACTTGATTATGCACGGAGTACCTATACGCCAGAAAATAGCAAAAACCTGCTGAACGCATTCAAAGCCAAATCAGGCATCAGTATTTATGATAAAAACACCATCAATGACCAAAAAACCATTCTTCGGTTTGAACCTGTGGCATCAACAGGATGGTTTATTGGTCTTGCGCTGCTTGTCGATGAATTGACCATTTCTGATACGTCGCTGAAACAGCAGCTTATGCAGTTGCTGACAGTATTTATTCTTTTCCTTCTGCTGTCAGGGCTCTATTTTATTCTTTTATCTTCATCTACTGATGTTTTCCTCCGGCGTGTCAAGCAGTACTCCTGGATTGTCAGCTGTATATTTATAGCAGGGCTCATTTGTGTCTGGGCGCTTCAAATCACCAAGGGAGCTGTCTCTCCCTATGAAGATAAATGCATTACCACCTCATCGCAGATTGAGCAGTTCAAGAAAGAGCAGATTGCCAAGGTACAGCTTTCTCAGTCTGCACCTCCTCAATTTATTCAGACTGGCATTAGCGTCAATTCTGTTTCTGTTTCAGATCCGAATGAAACGGCAGATGTGTATGGAACGATGTGGCAGCGAATTCCTGCCGGTATGGATCCAAAGCAGGTTTCAGGAATCCTGTTTCCCGACCAGATCGAAACCAAGCTGTACGAGACTTACCGCATGGAGGAAAATGGATATGTGGTGATCGGGTGGAATTTTGTTACGAGGCTCCAGCAGGATTTAAAGAGTTCACTTTATCCATTCGACCGGCATAATATCAAGATCAGGATGCGTCAACCAAAAAAGTTCGAATCCATTGTGTTCGTTCCTGATATTGCATCCTACAAAATTACCTCGCCGACCGCTAACCCGATGGTGCCAGACAATTTCTCCATTACCGGATGGAAAATAAACAATACCTATTTTAATTTTTCAGAACAGTCCGACAATATTGATTACGGTCGTCGTACGCTTATGGAGAGCCCCATCGCCAAAGACCTTTCCCTGAACATCACCATCGAACGCGATTGGCTCAATAGCGTCATCTCCCTGATGATTCCCATTTTTATCATCATGGTCATCCTGTTTTCCGGTGTCTATATGATTACTCACGATACCAATTCGGAATCATTCAGTTTTGATGCTAAAGAGGCAACCGCTATTGGAACAGCATTTACCATGTTTCTGGTGGTTTCGATACAGAGTGTCAGGATACAGGTGATGGCCCTTGATATTCTTTATATTGAGAAAATCTATTTCATGATTTACCTGGCGATGCTGATCAATGTGATTTTTGTCATTGCTATTACCAATCAGACTGGATTCCTGTTTACCTACAAACATGGCATATTTTACAGATACCTGTACTGGCCGATGTACTCCGGTATCTTTTATGGTATTACCCTGTTCAGTTTTTATTGATTCGATAAAATGTTTTTATGAATTTCCATTAACCCAGATTTCAGGAATCATCATGAAAAAGATACGCGGCTTGATTGAGCGCAGCTTTGAGTACACGTTGTTTAATTTTCGTTTTGTTGTAATCACTGCGGTTATCGGTTCCCTTGTCTCCTCGGTTATTATGTTCATTAAAGGAACGCTTTTGATTGCAGAAGGTGGACTTCTTTTTGTTGAGCAAGTACATGATTTCGGTAACGTTGAGGCGCACCATGTTGAAAGAATTGTCCCGCTGCTGATCAATTCTGTCGACAATTACCTGTTTGCAACAGTGCTGCTTATTTTTAGTATGGGTCTTTATGAACTGTTTATCAGTAAGATTGATCCGGCAAGCCGGACTGCAGAGTCGCGGCCAAACTGGCTAAATATTCAAACCCTCGATGATTTGAAGGGCAATATCGGCAAGGTTATCCTTATGATTCTGATTGTTTCGTTTTTAGAGAAATCCTTAACCATCAACTATTCGTCACCGTTAGATTTGCTGTATCTGTGTATCGGGATCATTCTTGTTGCCGGGGCACTTTACGTGACCTACCTGCGGGAAGAAAGCGGCCATTATGAATAAACCGTCAGCCTGTTATCATTTTTGTCCGGGATGCCGCACATCTTCGTTTATTGGCGGGTATCGCTGTTTCAGCTATAACGGAGGAGCAGCATGTCTTTTATAACAAGAAGTCGCACAGGACGGTGTTTTTTTCTCTGCTGTCTGTTTTCAGCATTGGCGCTTCCTGCAGAAGCTGTCCCTGTATCCGCCATTCCGGATGCAGGGAGCATTCTTCGAGACCAGAAGGTCGGAGAGGAACAGCCGCAACGGCAGTTTCCTTCTTCCGAAGAAAAAAAGGCAGCACCAGCGAAAGCTGCCGATGGCGTCCGGGTTGACGTCAAAGGCTTTACCTTCAGTGGTTACGAGGGCGTTGCTACCGAAGCGGAACTCAAGGCAATAGTTGCATCAGCCACAGGCAAAACACTCTCATACGGTGAGTTGCAGTATCTTGTCGACGCCATGACGGCAAGCTTCAAGGAAAAAGGGTTCTATCAGGCAAAGGCGATTCTTCCGCAGCAGGATATCACTTCAGGTATTATCCATATCGCCGTCAAACAGGTCAGAAGTGATGGCCGCATTGGCATCAAGCGGGACAAAAGTGCCAGGATCGACGAGAAGGCGCTTCTCATGATAGTGCAACCTGTCGTGCACGATGGTCAACCAGTCAACGAACATGAACTTGAGCGCGCCATGCTGCTCATGAATGACCTCCCGGGGATTGTGGCAAAAGCATCTTTTGTTCCCGGAACGAAACCAGGCACAACAGGTGTCGAGATAGCGGTATCCGAAAGGCCGCTCGTCTCAGGGGGATTCTGGGGCGACAATAATGGCAACATCTATACCGGCGTGTGGCGAGGCAATGCCATGCTCTCCTTGAACGGTCCGCTGCAGCAGGGCGACCAGATTACCCTGATGCTGACAAAATCATCAGGTCTTTTTCAGGGGCGTGCCGGTTTCAGTACACCTCTTCATTCGAGTGGTCTCAGGGCAAGCCTCGCCTATACCGGCATGCGCTACGAACTTGGTGGCGATCTGGCTTCCCTGGGGTACAAGGGAAAAAGCAGCAGCATTGATGCTGGCTTGAGCTACCCGCTTCTGCGCAGTCGCACCTCAAGCATGACAACAACTCTGTTCTACGGTTACCGGAATCTTTCCGACAGTCAATCCGATATCGATATCCGCAACAAGCGACTTCACAATGCCACCTTCAGTGTCAGCGGAGACCGGTACGACCGGTTCTACGGCGGCGGGTACACTACGTACAGTCTTGGCGTTACCACCGGCACCCATCATGAATCAATCGCCGACATCAGCCTGACCGGTACAGAAGGCAACTATACCCACTTCAACTTCGGGCTTGCACGCCTGCAGCGCTTCTCCGAATCACTCAACATCAATGTGTCGGGTACGGCCCAGATGGCAACGGGCAACCTCAACTCCAGTGAAAAAATGACGCTCGGTGGACCAAGCGGTGTGCGGGCTTACCCGGGAGGAGAGGCCTCCGGTGATGAAGGACAGCTCTTCAGCGCCGATATGCGCTACACGCTTCCCGTTGCCGCCAAATTGGGCAACTTCCAGCTCAGCGTATTTTACGATGCAGGCCATATCACCCTCAACCATACCCGTTTTTCGGGCGACGTTTCCAACGCGACCAATCGCAATGACTTCTGGCTTCAGGGTGCTGGCATAGGTCTCAACTGCAGTTTTGCGGGAGGGCATTCTCTACGTGCAAGCTGGGCCCATGTGATTGGCGACAACCCCGGTCGAAGCGAGTCTGGTACCAATTCGGATGGCTTTAGCGACAGTAACAGGTTCTGGCTGCAGGCCATGATCTCTTACTGAGTTACTAAAAGCCGGCAGGTCTTTCGCAATCGTCAACAAGGGATCTGCTTTTCCCTTTATTCCACAACTCCGTGATGAACAGGATATATAACCTCATCTGGTCAGTCACAAAAGAGAAATGGATTGTTGTTTCCGAAAAGGTAAAAGGTCTCGGAACAGTGCCATCATCACCTCTTTACAGCATGGCGGTGCTGGCTGCGATGTTTGCTGCAGGTGTGCCGGCTTATGCGCTCGACCCGGGCGCGCTACCCGCCGGAGCCCAGATCACCTCAGGCAGAGCTACCATCGCCACCAGCGGCACCCAGATGACGGTGAACCAGGACAGCCAGCGGATGATCGCCAACTGGCAGAGCTTCAACATCGGTGAAAATGCTTCGGTACGCTTCAACCAGCCCAATGCCACAGCTGCCGCGCTGAACCGCATCAGCGACCAGAATCCGACGCAGATCATGGGTTCGCTCTCGGCCAACGGCCAGCTCTTCCTGATCAACCAGGCCGGTATCATTTTCGGTAAAACGGCAACGGTCAACGTTGGCGGGCTGGTCGCCTCGTCGCTCAACATGCTCGACAGCGACTTCCTTGCCGCCAGATACCTGTTTAAGAACGGAGGCGGTGCTGGCGCCATCCTCAACCAGGGCGCCATCAAGACGGCTGACGGCGAAGTAGTTGCGCTTATTGCACCAAGGGTCACCAATGCGGGGAGCATTACCGCGAACAGCAGCAGCGCGATACTTGCAGCAGGAGACCAGGTTTCACTCGACTTTACCGGTGACGGACTGATCACCTACACGGTAGATCGGGGAGCCATAGACGCCCTCGTCGAAAACCGGGGGCTCATCAAGGCCGACGGCGGAATGGTGGTCATGACGGCCAGGTCGGCCGATGCCCTGCGGATGTCCAATGTCGGCAACACCGGCATCATCGAGGCGCGTACCCTCCAGAACAAGGCAGGCCGCATCTTGCTCATTTCCGACACGGACAACGGCAGCACCACCGTCAGCGGCACCCTCGACGCCAGCGCCCCGGAGGACGGCAACGGTGGTTTTATCGAGGCTTCAGGTGCAACGGTCAATGTCACTGATGGCGTTCATATCAGCACCGCCTCCCGTAGCGGGCAGAAAGGTACTTTTCTGCTCGACCCGTATGACTTTACCATTGCAGCCGGGGGAAACATTACCGGTGCAGCACTTGGCACACTGCTGAATACTACATCGGTCACTATTCAGACCGCTGCCGGTTCTAATAGTTCAACAAACCTGTATACATCCACAAGCGGTAGTGGCAATATTACTGTCAGCCAGGCGGTAACGAAAACCTCCGGTTCAGCGACTACACTGACACTTGCGGCTGATCAGAATATTTCTGTCGATGCAGCTCTATCAGGCGCCTCTGGTTCCCCATTGAATCTGGTGCTGGCCTCACGGGCAAAAGGTGGACCTACGGGTGATATATCTGTTTCAGGAAAAATAACGACCTATGGCGGAAATGTGACCATTGGTGGCGGAGATTTCAACGCATCAGATTATGCCATTACTGACAGCGGTAATGCCGGTGTTCAAATTATTGGCATTATTGATGCAAGCGGGGACGCATCAGGATTTTCAAGTAGTGCCGGTACAGGAGGCAATGTTGTTATTCGAGGTAAGGGAAATTCAACCAGTTCCACTTATAATTGGGGTGTCCAGATCAAAGGGTCATCGTCGGCTACGAGCTATGTTTCAAGTGCCGGAAATGGAAGTATCAACATCACGGGCTATGGAGGAAAGGGTGGATCATCTTGGTCGGTTGGAAGTGTTGGTGTAGTTGTAGAAACTTCATCCGGCATTGCTACAAAAAATGGCAATATTGTCATCAATGGTTATGCTGGTACAGGAGGTGATGCCTATGGGCTGGGGTTTACTGAGTCAAATCATACGATCAAGACTCTAGGCTATCTCTCAATTAGCGGCGACAGTATGCTAATCAGGGACTCTTCCCTGATCATAGATATAGGAAAAGACAGCGATATAAAAGCGCCTATTGTAGGAACTCTGGGCTCAGGGGGTGCGAACTTTACTTTGACCAAGCAGGGCTCGGGCATTTTGAACCTTTCGGGTGACGCCCAGTACTGGAATAGTCATAGACCTGCGAACACCTCAGAAACAAGAACAACAGATACATTTACTTCCGCAACGACTGTCAATGTTGTTTCTCCCCTCAGTGTCGCTTCTGCTCTGTATGCTTTCAGTACCAAGCCAACGACCACAGTTGTCTCTGTATCATCAGGAGCTGGGCTGCTGACCTCAGTTTACCTTCGTCTTATCAGCGGCAGCTGTATATATGGCGAAACACCAAATTTCTCCTATGCTCTCTATAGCGACAGTAGTGGTGGCAGTATCATCAGTGATGCCAGCCCGAGTGGAACGGTAAGCTGGAGTGCACCCTTGAGTGCACTCTCGTTTGCAAATACGTATAGTGAAACATACTTGGGGGGGATAACACTTGGCAATACAAAATATTCGTTGAGTGCAGGGAGTGCAGCAAACTGGACCATCAGCAAGGCGCACCTGACGGTAACGGCCGACAACCAGGCGAGGCTGTACGGCGCAGCCAATCCGACGTTTACCGAAACGATCAGCGGTTTTGTGAATGGAGAGACCAGTTCGGTGGTGAGCGGAACAGCCTCGGGCAGCACACAGGCCGTGAGCACGAGCGGAGTCGGCACCTATGCCATCACGGGCAGCACGACTGGACTGAGCGCAAGCAACTACGACTTCACGGCGGCAAACGGGACGCTGACCATCAGCAAGGCGCACCTGACGGTAACGGCCGACAACCAGGCGAGGCTGTACGGCGCAGCCAATCCGACGTTTACCGAAACGATCAGCGGTTTTGTGAACGGAGAGACCAGTTCGGTGGTGAGCGGAACAGCCTCGGGCAGCACACAGGCCGTGAGCACGAGCGGAGTCGGCACCTATGCCATCACGGGCAGCACGACTGGACTGAGCGCAAGCAACTACGACTTCACGGCGGCAAACGGTACGCTGACCATCACGCAACGTCCGATCACGGTCACCGCAGCGGCGAAAAGCAAGACCTACGGCGATGCCGATCCGGCATTGACCTACACGCTGGAAGCGCTCGGATCAGGTCGTGGGCTTGTGGCCGGGGACGTCTTCACCGGTAGCCTGAGCCGCACGGCGGGCGAGACCGTATCGGGCGGTCCGTACGCCATCACGCTCGGTTCGGTCGGCAACAGCAACTATAGTGTCAGCTACACGGGTGCAGACCTGACGATCAGCGCCCGTCCGATAACCCTGACGGCGACCGGCGCCACCAGGGTGTATGGCGATGCCGATCCAGCCCTTTCGGTGAGCGTGAGCGGGGGTTCACTCGGCAGCGTGAGCGTCACGGACGCCCTCGGCGATGTTACCGGCACGTTGAGCCGCCAGGCCGGCGCATCGGTTGGCAACTATGATATTGCCCTCGGCACGGGTAGCAAGGCAGGCAACTATGCGATCACCTACCTTAGCGACAATAACGCGTTCTCAATCACGCAGCGGCCGATCACGGTCACCGCAGCGGCGAAGGGGAAGACCTATGGCGATGCCGATCCGGCATTGACCTACACGCTGGAAGCGCTCGGATCAGGTCGTGGGCTTGTGGCCGGGGACGTCTTCACCGGTAGCCTGAGCCGCACGGCGGGCGAGACCGTATCGGGCGGTCCGTACGCCATCACGCTCGGTTCGGTCGGCAACAGCAACTATAGTGTCAGCTACACGGGTGCAGACCTGACCATCAACCCTGCAACGCTGTTGGTCGCGGCCATCTCAAAGAGCAAAATCTATGGCGATGCCGATCCGGCACTGGCCTACGGTTACAGTGGCCTGGTCAATGACGATCAGGCATCGGTGCTGACCGGCAGCCTCAGCCGTACGACGGGCGAGAACGTCGGAGACTACGCGATTGACAAACATACCTTGTCGGCAGGGAGCAACTACACGATCAGCTACACGGATGCAAACCTGACGATCAACCCTGCAACGCTGACGGTAAGTGCGAATTCGCAGAACAAGATGTACGGAAACTCCGACCCGGGCCTGAGCTATCAGGTGAGCGGCTTTAAACTGAACGATGGTGCTTCTGTGCTGACAGGAAGCCTGGCACGTACTGATGGCGAGAACGTCGGCAGTTACACGATCGACAAAAACACGTTGTCGGCAGGAAACAACTACACGATAAGCTATACCCCGGAGAAATTGACCATCACTCCTGCTGCGTTGATGGTTGTATCGGATAATCAGGCCAGTTCCGGTACGGCAAATCCTGCTGTAGCACAAACGATTGCCGCTACACTCAACGGAGAGTCCGGTTCGATAATCACCAATACAGTCGGTGGAACAGGGGAGGGCAACACGGCAAATGCGCCTGCAGGAACGGGAGAGAGCAGCGCAACCGCAGCTGCAGGCACAGCAGAGAGCGGCACAGCCACCGCCTCGACAGGAACAGGGGAAAGTAGTTCAGCCAGCTCAGCAACAGAATCTGGACAGAGCAGTTCGACAACAACCGCAGCAACAGCAACCGCAGCAACAGCAGGTAACACTACTGCTGCCGGAGGGAAGTCGGGTAGCAGTAATGCCAATAGAGGGCTGCCGGATGCCGGAGCACTAAGCGCAGGATTTGCAAATTCCATGCAGGGGTCGTCACCCAATTTTGATCCGTCCAATCAGATCATGAATAACGCCATGGATGGCAGCGGTCTTATTCCCGGCAGTATTTCTTCCAGCGGAATTGTTGAAATGGTATCAAGTCCTGACGAGGTTTCCCTTTCCAGTGCAAGTTCTGGGTCAGGCAGGCAACATAAAAATTCTGCTTCGAGAAAAACGAAATCAAACGCGAATGCTGATCAGAATGATCCGTTCTCCTTCGGTAACCTTGGATCGCTCGGATTCTTAACCGTATACATGTTCTCGATGTTTAACAAAAAGAGCTGACACTCAGTGAAGTGTACCCTGTTGACCAGACAAAAAAAGGCCGTATTTCAGATGGTAACCCGCCTGTTGTTGATGCCGCTTCCTGTTGCGGAGCTGTAGCCTCCGACGACCCTTCGGAGCCAATATTCCGAGAGGACTTATCGATGATGCGTGCTTCGCTGCCTGTAACGCTTTCGTACACCTCGTTCGGGGTTTCCTGAACGGTTCCCAACGGCAAGGGCGCATGGTGTGGATGCCGGCAGCGGGTCCTGCCCGCTGATCCATGTTTCAGGCACCTTCACTTGTAGGGATCGACTTTTCCAGGATTTCGCGCAGGGCTTGGCGTTTCATGGTCAGAAGTTCCAGAACTCGCGGTCGAGGTTACGGTACTGGATGCCCAGGACGAGGTGCTTCATCTCTATCTTTTCGGCTCCTTCGAGGTCGGCGATGGTGCGGCTGACCTTGAGGATGCGGTCGTGCGCCCTGGCCGAGAGGTTCAGGCGGTTCATGGCCTCCATGAGCCGGTCGGAGCTCTGGCGGTCGAGCGGGCAGAATTGCCTGATCAGCTTGGAGTTCATCTGCGCGTTGGTGAAGATCCTCGGGGCGTCAAGCCCGGCGAACCGCTCGTGCTGTACTTTCCTTGCGGCGATGACCCTTGTCCGGACCTCCTTCGAACTTTCTGCCATGGACGACGAGAAGAGGTCGGCGTTCTCGACTTTGGGCACGTCTATGTGGATGTCGATACGGTCGAGCAGTGGGCCGGAGATCTTCGAGAGGTAGCGCCGGATCTGCTCTGGCGATGCCGTCAGGATGCCGTCGCGGTCCTTCAGGGCACCGGCGGGGCTGGGGTTCATGGCGGCCACGAGCATGAAGCCGGCCGGGTAGCGTGTCGACAGCGCGGCCCTCGATACGGTGACCTCACGGTCCTCGAGGGGCTGGCGCAGCACCTCGAGGGCGCTGCGTGAGAACTCCGGCAACTCGTCGAGGAAGAGCACCCCGTTGTGCGCCAGGCTCACCTCGCCCGGCTTTGCCTGGGCCCCTCCTCCGATGAGCGCGATGTTGCTCGAGGTGTGGTGGGGGTTGCGGAATGGCCTCGAGATCATGAGCGGATGGTCCCGGTCGAGCAGGTTCGACACCGAATAGATCTTGGTCGTCTCGAGCGACTCCTCGAAGCCGAGCGGCGGCAGGATGCCCGGGATCGCCTTGGCCAGCAGGGTCTTGCCGCTGCCGGGCGGACCGATCATCAGGATGTTGTGGGCTCCGGCGGCGGCGATTTCGAGGGCTTTTTTGGCTGCATGCTGACCTTTAATCTCTGCGAAATCGACCGGGTACTCCGGTTCGGAGGTGAACAGTTCCGTGACGTCGACGCTGACCGGCAGTGCTTCCGAAGCGCCGTTGAGCAGCGAGACGGCCTCATTGAGCGAGCCGACTCCGTAGACCCGTATGTCCGCGCCGGACGCCGATACGGCCACGGCGGCCTCCGTCGCGTTGACCATGGGCAGGATCAGGCGTCCGATCTTCTCCCTCGCGGCCATGACGGCTACAGGCAGGGCTCCGTTGATCCGCCTGACCGAGCCATCGAGGGCGAGTTCCCCCATGATGAGCGTATCGTCGAGGCTGCCGCGGATCTCCGAGAGGGCGCCGAGCAGGCCGATGGCGATGCCGAGGTCGAACGCCGTGCCCTCCTTGCGCACGTCGGCCGGGGCGAGGTTGACCGTGATCTTTTTCGAGGGCAGTTCGAAGCCAGAGTTGCGGATGGCGGTCAGGATGCGTTCGCGGCTCTCCTTGACGGCGTTGTCGGGCAGGCCGACTACCGTGAAGGCAGGCAGGCCGCCGGCGACGTTGGTCTCGATCTCGACCTTGTGGGCGTCGATGCCCAGCAGGGAGGCTGCGCAGAGTGTGGTGAGCATGGGCCTGTGATTGGGGGTTGATCACTCGGGTACTCGTTTCAATACGATACGAAAAAATCTTTGTTTCCCACGCAGGCCGGCGGTCAGCCGGTCGAACGGAGGCCTCCGGAGATGGCGTTGACCGTCAGCAGCAGCTCCGGAAGGAGTGCATCGGCCTCTGCCGTGCTCCCTGAGGCCGAGAGCTCCCTCCAGCGCCCGAGCAGGTCGATCTGCAGGCGGTGCAGCATGCCGAGGCCGCTCTCCCTCATTTTTATGAACCGGAAGACGTTGACAAGCTTTTCTTCCAGGGGTCCGTCATAGAGCATTTCGAGGAGTCGCCTGGTCTTGAGGTACTCGGCGGTGATCATGCCGAGCAGGTCCTCCCTGATGCCGGGGTCTTCGACAAGCTGCGCGTATTGCTGCATGATCCACGGGTCGACGGTGGCGATGCTGGTGGCGACGTTGCTCACGATATAGCGGAGCGGAGCCCACGAGAAGTCGTGCCCCCTGATGAGTTCGAACTCTTCAGGTCGTTCCGCACGGAGCGCTTCGAGGGCGGAACCCGCGCCGTACCATCCGGAGATGGCGAATCTCGCCTGGTTCCAGCTGAACACCCAGGGGATCGCACGGAGGTCATCGAGGCTCGCCTTTCCGGTGCGCCTGGATGGGCGCGATCCTATGCGGCTCGATTCGATGATGTCGATCGGCGTGGCCTGGCGGAAAAAATCCAGCAGGCCAGGAGCTTCGATGAGCTGCCGGTATGACCTGTTGCTGTTTTCGGCAAGGAAATCCATGGTGTTTTCCGGGGCGTTCGGCCGCTTGCCGCCGTGCCTGTGCGAGAGCCTCGCTTCGGTGACGCCTGCCAGGAAAAGTTCGAGGTTGTAGGCGGCACTGATCCTGTTGGCGTATTTCTGCGCGATGGTCTCCCCCTGCTCGGTGACCCTGAGCCCTGCGTCGAGGGCTCCGAGAGGCTGCGCCCTGATGAACCGGTGCGTCGGTCCGGCGCCGCGGCTGATGCTTCCTCCCCGGCCATGGAAGAACAGGACGTCGACGCCATGCCCCTGTCCCGTCCGAATCAGCTTTTCTTCTGCTCGGTAGAGGTTCCAGAGGCTTGAAACGATGCCGCCGTCCTTGTTGCTGTCGCTGTAACCGACCATGACCTGCTGTGCCGGTTTTTTCCTGCCTTGGAGCGCCTGCTGGCAGGCGAGGCTTCTGGCTGTCAGGGGATGGTCGAGGAAACGCCCAAGGATCTCCGCGCTCTGCTTCAGGTCGTCGATGGTCTCGAAGAGCGGCACGATCGGCAGAAGGCAGGCGTCCACGTCGCCGCAGTGGGACATCAGTCCGACCTCCCTGGCAAACAGGTAGACGACGAGGAGGTCCGTCGCGCTGCGGGTCATGCTGACGATCAGGGCTCCGATGCCGTCTTGCCCGTACTGCCGGATATGGTCGAAAAGTACCCGGTAGCAGGAGAGGACGGCTTCAGCCTCCGGACCGGCATGCATGTCGGGGTGGGTGAACGGGCGTGGTGATTTCAATTCGCGGTTGAGGAACTCGAACCGTTCATTCTCGTTCCATTCGAGGAACGCACGGCCGTCCAGGCCGGCCGCGGTCATGAGCTGCGAAAGGGCGATGTCGTGGAAGCGGCTGTTCTGCCTGATGTCGAGCCTGCCTAGGTGAAAGCCGAAGGTCTGGACTATCCGGTAGACGGGGGCCACGTCGCCCCGGGCGATGTTCCCGGCGTCGATCCCGATGAGCGATGCATTCAGGAGGTCGAGGTCCGAGAGCAGTTCTGCATGCCGGCGGTAATGGAAGGTTTCCGGACCCTGTTCCTGATGCCCCTCGTCGACCGGGTCGGGGGGCAGTGTCGCGATCATGAGGTTGACGAACTGGCGCCAGGGCTCATGCGGATTCCTCGCGATGGCCGCCTCGCCCCTGATTCCGAGTCGGCTGCGCATGAACTCCATCCTTTCGCCCATCTCCCCGGCAGGAGACTGGACGCGTCCCGACAGGCTGAGTTTCGAGGCGAGCCGTTCGAGATGCCTCCGGACCAGGAGAAGCGCATGGCGGCGCATGTCTACAAGCGTCTGGCGCGTGGTTTCGGCGGTCACCAGCGGATGGCCGTCACGGTCACCGCCAACCCAGCTGCCGAAACCGATGCGCGGGAAGTTTCTCGGGTCGGATGTCAACGACGGGTCGAAGCCTGCCGCCGCCCAGGCCTGCGTCAGACGCTTGTCAAGCATGGGTAGCACTTCAGGGAAGATCGTGTGGAGATAGTGCAGCACATTCTGGCGTTCGGCGCTGACCTCCGGTTTCTCGAACAGAATCTCACCGGTCCTCCAGAGCCGTTCGAGGACCACCTTGATCTCCGTGCGGATATCCTCCCGCTCGGCAGGGGTCCACATGCGGTTTTCACGCTTGACGAGCAGCAGATAGAGTTCCCGGTGCTGGACGAGCACGGTCCTGCGTTTCGCCTCTGTGGGGTGGGCGGTCAGCGCAGGTTCAACCTCGATCTCAGGGAGCTCGGCAGCGATCTCCTCCTGCGATACACCAAGTTTTTTCAGCCAGCGGAACGTGTCGCCCCAGAGGCCCGCCAGCGATTCGATCCCCTCGTTCGATTCGAGGGTCCTCCGGTACTGCGCAGCCGAGTTCTCTTCGGCCATGTTGAGCAGCTGGAAGACGATGGACCATGCCTGCACTGCGCGTTCTGCCTTCTCCATGCCCGAGGCGCGCAGATCCCCACCCATACCCCGCAGGTGAAGGGCAAGCTCCTCCTCTCCGAGGTCATGGAGGACGTCGATGAAACAGTCAAGCAGAAATTTGAAGTCGAGTGCGGCCTTGTCGAAATCTACGACGCTGGTGGTCGATGTGATCATGGGCTGGAGTTGATGAATGGTGTGTCGTGGCGTAAAAGTACAACTTAATCACGGCTTGACGAGTTCCAAAATCCTTTCGGCCCGGATGATCAGCCTTGTTCCATGCAGGGGTCGGGAATGGTTTTCGGCCCGTTGAAGTCAACACCTTTTTAATCTTAATTGTTTGCCCCCTTTGTCAATAATGTTTATCTTCATTAATAATTTCTGTCAAGCGGCTAACACCAAATTTCAATTACCAGTCATGGACAACAAGTCAAATGGTAAGCTTATTGCTCTGGCAATTGGCGGGGCTGCCTTAATGGGGGCCATGTTCTTCGGCGTGTCGTTCCTTACCGGATATGTTCCGGCGCCGAATGCAATCCCGGCGCTCGTTCCCCTCAGGTCATTCATGGGGTGGTTCCTGCTCATCTTCTGCGCTTCCCTGATCATCATGGGTATCGGAAAGATGTCATCAGCCATCAGCGACAAGTGGTTCCTGAGCTTCCCGCTGAGCATTTTCGTCATCGTCATGGTGATGTTCTTCAGCCTCAGGGTCTATTGGGAACAGGGCCGCACCACCACGGTCGATGGCAAGTATATCAGGTCGGTGACGCAGCTCAAGGAGTTCCTCAACAAGCCTGCCGCAACGAGTGACGTGCCTCCGGCTCCTGCCGGTTTCGATTTCGCGGCCGCCAAGACCCTCGTCGATACCCGCTGCAACAAGTGCCACACTCTCGATTCGGTACAGGATCTTTTCCGTACCAAGTACAAGAAGACCGGTCAGGTCAACCTGATCGTCAAGCGCATGCAGGGCTTCCCGGGTTCGGGCATCAGCGACGACGACGCCAAGACCATCGGCATCTGGCTCCACGAGAAGTACTGATCGAAGGTAGCAGAAGGACAGTGTTTCAGAAGCGCCCCGGAGTCTCCCTCCGGGGCGTTCTGCGTTCAGGGAGGGAGGGGTCAGGCCTGGTTGGCTGTGTAGCTGACGGTGACGGTTTCGGTGATGCCGCCCCTGGCGTTCCAGTCGGTCTTGACTGTCATGCTCCTGGGCTGGCAGGCGGCCACGAGGTCGTCGAGGAGCCGGTTGGTGATGTTTTCGTAGAAGATGCCGGCGCTGCGGAACTCAAGGAAATAGTACTTCAGGGATTTGAGCTCGATGCAGCTTTTGTCGGGCACATAGGTGATCGTGATGGTGCCGAAATCCGGCAGGCCGGTTTTCGGGCAGACCGAGGTGAACTCGGGATTGACGATCTCGATGGTGTAGTCGCGTCCCGGGTAGGTGTTGTCGAAGACTTCGAGGATCTCTCTTTTCATGATGGTGACGAGGGTTTGTAGTTGTTACGGTCCGTGCGTTCCTGCCGCAAAATAGAAAACGAACGGGATTTTCATTAAATTCATGCCGATATTTGCTTACTACATGCCCTTCAGTAAACCCTCGCCATGATTACATCAAGAACCCATGTGGTCGCGCCTGATCCGGCGGCTGATGCCGGAGTTGAAGCTGAACTGCTCCGGCTGCGCCAAGAGCTTGCGGCTGAATACGACCTCAAGGAGGACCCATACCGCTTCGGAAACGTTGATTTCCGTTTCCTCAGCGTCCGCGACAGCTATGCGCTGCTCGACCGTATATCGCCTGAAGAGTTCCTGAAGGATGAACAGATGCCCTACTGGGCGGAGATATGGCCTGCGGCCGTGACCCTTTCGCACGTGATCATGGAGGAGCTCGACATCGCCGGAAAATCGGTGATCGAGCTCGGCGCCGGCGTTGGCATGGCGAGCGTGGCCGCTGCCCGGAAGGGGGGCCGTGTGCTGGCTACCGACTACTCGACCGAGGCGCTGCGATTCGCAGTCTACAACGCACTCCGCAACGGCGTTCCCCTCGAAACCGGACGCCTCGACTGGCGGATGGTACGGAACGACGAGAAGTTCGATATCGTTATTGCGGCAGACGTGCTGTACGAACGCGTCAACCTGCTGCCCATCGTCACGGCCATCGAGGCCCTGCTCAAGGAGGGTGGCGCCGCCTATATCGCCGATCCGAGGAGGCGCCTTGCCGAGCAGTTCCTCGAGCTGGTCAGCGAGAACGGATTCCGGGTGGCGGCCTCGGAGATGCACGACGCGGAAGGTGATCAGACCGTCGCCGTGACGATCTACAAACTCGAACGAACAGTGAAATGATGGTGAACGGTGGCGGAAGAGAGGGGATGGGCCCTTTGGCCCGCAGCTGGTCGTGGCATGCCGGGAAGGGGTCGGTCATCTGGCAGCTGATGTTTCCTGCAGGGGATATCGTTGCCGGCCTGAAACGCTCTCCGGCACTCAGGACCGCTTCGCTGTTCTGTCTCGATGCCGGAACCGGCAGGGAGATCTGCGACGCGTTCGTGCCCATGGTCGGTGCCGGCTCGGACAGCCCCGTCGGCGAAGGCTGGATGATAGGGCTGGAGACGACACACGACGGGTTGCTCTTTTGTCATTCGTTCCAGCCGGGAAGTCCTGAACACCAAGGCCTGTGGGCGGTCGACCTGCGGGAGCGCCGTGTGGTATGGAGCCGTCCTGAAGCGGTTTTCGCGGCAAATCTCGGCACCTCGTTCCTTGTCTACAGGACGCGCCTGTTCGCCGGGTTTCCGGAGCGGGAGTACTGGCTTGTGGATCCCAGGAGCGGTGAGGTGATCGAGGCTCTCGGCACCGGGCACGAACGCCCGAACCTGCTGCGGATGACGGCGGAGGGAGAAGAGACCCGGCAGGGGATCATGCTTCCCGAAACCCGCATGTCGGACGATGGACCGATTGAGCTTGTCGAGGCCGGCGCGGCAATGGCCGAGGCTCGCCATCTCCCGTCGCTCCAGCCAGGCGCGTGGTCGTCGACGATCAGGGCGATGGTCGGTGGGTTGACGGTTCATGAGGGGATCATGGCTTCGGCTTCGCCAGGCCCGCTTTTCAACAATTTCCTCGTCAGGGGTTCGAAGTTGTTTTACATCAAGGAAAACGAGGCACTTGTCGGCGTCGCCCTGTCATGAAAAAAAACGCTTCCATGTCCGGTTCTGATCGCGATGCGGGAGGCCATCCCTGCATCGTCGCGTTCCTGTCGTACCTTGAATCCGAAGGCAACGTCTCCCCGCGTACCCTGATCGCCTACAAAACCGATCTCATACAGTACTTTTCGTTTCTTCGGGAGCACTGGGAGCTTGCGGAAACCGATCCTGTCGACCCCGGGCGGGCAACGGTCACGGATGTGCGGCTGTTCATGGGGAGTCTGCTCGACCGCAGCATCCAGCCCCGCTCCATCGCCAGGAAGCTGGCTTCGGTCAAAAGCTGTTACCGGTACCTCCTGGAATCCGGTTCGATAGATCAGTCGCCGCTCTCCCTTGTCATGACGCCTCGACTCGGCCGGAAAGTGCCCGAGTTCCTCAGCGAGGAGGAGGCCGGCCGTCTTTTCGAGCGATTTCCGGCGCCTGCAGCCGCAGGCGTGAACGATTCGGAAACTGCAAGGTTCGAGGTCGCCAGGGACATTGCCGTGCTCGAAGTCCTTTACGGATGCGGCCTTCGCCTATCGGAGGTGATCGGGCTCGAAACCGTCGATGTCGACCTGCAGAACGGGTTCCTGAAAATCACGGGAAAAGGGCGCAAGCAGCGCATCGTTCCGCTTGGAAAACCTGCTGCCGACGGGCTTAGAAATTATTTTGAAGTCAGGCGAAACTTCTTTAGAATACTTGAAGACAGATCTGGAGAATCGTCCAGGGCATTCGTGACAACAAGAGGCAGACAGTTATATCCCATGCTTGTCCAGAGAATGACAAAACGGTATCTCTCCTCAGTTACCGAGTCGGAAAGGAAAAACCCCCACATTCTCCGGCACAGTTTCGCCACCCATCTGCTGAATGCCGGCGCCGACCTGAAAAGCGTCAGCGAGATGCTGGGCCACAGCAGTCTGACCACGACGGAGCTTTACACGCATGTCACCTTCAACAGGCTCAGGGAGGTCTACCGGAAATCGCATCCACGAGCCTGACCCTCGCAACGTCTTTCGGGAGCAGGGTAAGCGCCTGTTCCGTTCTTTCCCAGTATTCACCTATTTCAATGGAGGTATGTATGACAAATTCCGTTACGACTGATGCGGTTGCCGTCAAGGTCACCCTTCGTCATTCAAATAACCACGGCAGCATAGAGGGCTATGCACAGGATGCGGCCGCAGGTCTTACCAAGTTCTATGCGGGTCCGATGAATTGTCATGTCATTCTCGATCACCAGAAAAACGATTACGAGCAGAACAAGCTCGCCGAAATAACCGTTCATGTGGCGCAGCGGGACTTTGTGGCCAGGGAATCGGGACAGTCCTACGAACAGGCAATCGACAGCTGCGTCGATTCGCTATCGAAACAGCTGAAGAAGTTCAAGGAAAAGCAGCGCAGCATCTGATATGACATGCAGGAACAGGGTCAGCTTGCTGACCCTGTTCCGATATTCTGCAGCGAGCAACCATCATTATCGCCCCAGTATGAATTTTGACCAGAAGGGTTTGAAGAAGCGATCGATTACGGTCGCCTATTTTTTTGATCACATGGGGGAGAAATCCGACATCCGGCTTCGACGCCTGAACAGCGTCGACGAGCAGAGCCGTCGCATCTTCGAGCGCGACCTCCATCGTCCGGGCCTTGCCATCGCCGGGTTTACGAACCTGTTCACCTACAAGAGGGTGCAGATCCTCGGCAATACCGAGACCAGGTTCCTGAATCATCTTGGCCACGATGTCCGGAAGCAGGCCTTCGCCAATTTCGTCAAATTCAGGATGCCATGCATCATCCTGACCAGCAACAACAAGCTCGATCAGGATCTGCTTGACCTCGCCACCGAGGCAGGCATACCGGTTTTCACCACCCGGCAGTCGTCGACCAAGGCGATCTACTTCATTACCGATTTCCTCGATGAACAGTTTTCGATGTACCAGCAGTACCACGGCTCGATGGTCGATGTTTACGGCGTTGGGGTGCTGATCACCGGCAAGAGCGGGCTCGGCAAGTCGGAGATCGCGCTCGATCTGGTCGAACGCGGGCACGGGCTGGTTGCCGACGATGTGGTGGTGCTCAAGCGGAAAGGCGAGACATCCACGATCGTCGCCGCGAGGAACAACATCATCGACCATTTCATGGAGATCCGTGGCCTGGGCGTCGTGGATGTCCGCGCGAATTTCGGCATCAGGGCGATTCGCGACAAGAAGGTCGTGCAGGTGGTTGTCGAGCTGCTTGAATGGAGCAAGGAGGCCGAATACGAACGGCTCGGGCTCGATACCAAGAGCGTCAAGGTGCTCGGGGTCGACATGCCCCTGGTGCAGTTGCCGATTTTCCCGGGCAAGAACATCACGGTCATTATCGAGGTGGTGGCGCTGAACGTCCTGCTTAAACGCTATTCGGGATATGTCGCAGCCGAAGCCCTGACCGAAAGGATTCGTTCCGTAATCAACAAGGACCGTGCGGTTTCGCCGGGTCCATCAACTCCGCTCTACCATGACGATGACATCGAATAAGGGTGCTGCTCCGCTCAGGCTGCTGCTCCTGATTGCGGCCACCCTCCTCTTTTCCGCCTGCTCGAAGCAGAATGGGGGCACCAAGCTTTCGAACTCCGCCAGGGACACCACGCTGGTGGTCGCCATGCTCGGGGATGCGGATTATCTCAATCCCGTGATCGGCGCTTCGGTGACCTCGAGCAACATTGCCGGGCTTATCTACCCGTCACTGCTCCAGAGCGAGTTCGATACCTCGACCGGACTTCTCAACTATCTCGCGCTCGAAAAAAGCCTCCGTCCGGTCAAGGTGGCCGAGGGCGCGCGATCACCGAAAGGCGCGCTTGCCAGGACATGGATCATGGCGCCCGACCACCGATCGATCACCTATATCCTCAGGAGCGACGCCCGATGGGAGGACGGCAAACCGATCGTGGCGGGAGACTTCAAGTTCGCCTACCGGCTCTATGGCACCCCGGTCATCGCCAGTCCGCGCCAGCAGTATCTTGCCGAGCTCGTCGGAGCGGACAAGGGGGCGGTCGACTTCGACCGCGCCATCGAGACTCCGAACGACACGACGCTGGTATTCCATTTCTACAAGCCGGTGCCGGAGCACCTCGCCCTTTTCCACACCTCGCTCACTCCGCTGCCCGAGCATGTCTGGAAAGAGGTGAAGCCGGAGCAGTTCCGGGAGTCGAAGCTCAACACGAGGCCGGTAGGTTCCGGGCCGTACCGCCTGGTCTCCTGGAACAGGCAGCAGGATGTGACACTCTCGTCGAACGCATCGTGCGTGCTGCCCAAACCGGGCAACATCAGGCGGATCATGTTCCGCGTCGTGCCGGATTACACGGTGCGCCTCACGCAGCTCCAGACGGGCGGGGTGGATGTGGTCGAAAATGTGAAGCCGGAGGACTTCAGCTCACTGCAGCGAGCCAATCCGGGCATCGAGGTCCGGACGGTAGGGTTGAGGGTATTCGATTACGTCGGCTGGTCGAACATCGATCACGACTATTTCCACAAGAGCGGCAAGATCCGGCCCCATCCCCTGTTCGGCTCGCCTGTGGTGCGCGTGGCCATGACCCATGCAATCGACCGCGAGGCGATCATCGACGGCTACCTGGGCAGCTACGGCACGATCTGCAACACCGACATCTCCCCCTCGCTGAAGTGGGCCTATGATGACACGATCAGGCCTCACGCTTACGATCCCGGCCTTGCGGCGAAGCTGCTCGAACAGGAGGGGTGGCTTCCGGGTCCGGACGGCATCAGGCAGAAGAACGGCCGGAAATTCAGTTTCGTGCTCTACACCAATGCCGGCAACGATCGAAGGAACTACGCCTGCACGGTGATCCAGCAGAACCTGAGGGAGATCGGCATCGACTGCAAGATCGAGATGCAGGAGTCCAACGTCTTTTTCGAGAACCTTCAGTCGAGGAACCTCGATGCCTGGATGGCTGGCTGGTCGATCGGGCTCGAGATCGATCCCCTCGACGTCTGGGGCTCCGATCTCGACAAGAGCCGGTTCAATTTCACCGGTTACCGGAACCCCAGGATCGAACAGCTCAGTGAACTCGCCAAGGCGAAGATGCGACCAGAGGATGCGCGCCCATACTGGGTGGAGTACCAGCAGATTCTGCATCGCGACCAGCCGGTCACCTTCCTGTACTGGATCAAGGAGACCCACGGTTTCAGCAAACGCATTCTCGGTGCGGTGCTCAATATTTCGGGGACCTTCTACAATATCGACGACTGGGCCCTCAAACCTTCAGCTAACGCTGTACCGTAAGACCTTATGGCCGCATATATCCTCAGACGGCTCCTGATCGCCGTGCCGCTTGTGTTCGGGGTGCTTACCCTGACCTTTTTCATCATCAGGCTCGCGCCCGGCGATCCTGCGGCCTTTTTCATCCAGCCGGGCATCAGTCCCAACGTGGCCGAACAGATTCGGCAACAGTACGGTCTCAACGACCCGCTTCCGGTGCAGTACATCAAGTGGCTCGGCAATGTGCTGCATGGCGATTTCGGCCGAAGCTTCAGCCGTGCCCAGCAGCCAGTACTCGACGTGATCTCTGAGGCGTTGCCCGTGACCATGACGATCGCCGTGCTGACGCTTATCGCCAACTTCGCGTTCGGCATCATCATCGGGGTGGTTTCGGCTGTCCGGCAGAACACGCTTCTTGACCGTTTCCTGACCATCACGGGCCTCTTTTTCTATTCGATGCCCGAGTTCTGGTTGGCCCTGATGATGATTATCCTTTTCGCTCTCAAGCTGCCCCTGTTTCCCGTCTCCGGCCTCAATGAAGTCGGTGCCGAAAGTTACGGACCGTTCGGTTTCTTCCTTGACCGGATCTGGCATCTCGCGCTTCCGGTCACGGTGCTCAGCATCAACGGCGCCGCCGGAATCGCCAGGTATGTCAGGGGCAGCATGCTCGAGGTGATCCGGCAGGATTATGTGCGCACGGCCCGTGCCAAGGGGCTCTCCGAACGCGCCGTCATCCTGAAGCATGCGCTGCGCAACGCGCTGCTGCCGGTGGTAACCCTCCTTGGCAGTTCGTTGCCGTTCATTTTCAGTGGCGCCCTGTTCATCGAAGTGATCTTCGCATTTCCCGGTATGGGGCGCGTGACCGTCGAGGCGATCTTCGCCCGCGACTATCCGCTGATCATTGCAAATACCTTCGTATCCGGCACCCTGATCGTGCTTGGCAACCTGATGTCCGACGTGCTCTATGCCGTGGTCGATCCGAGGATCAAACTCTGAATTCCGTGTGTGAACCCGATAAAACTTGTAGTGAGTGAGGATTGAACTGTTGAATTCCGCCCCGGACCCGACGGAGGTCAGGTTCGAGGAGCAGATACGCCCGCAGAGCATGAGCGATTTCGCCGGCCAGAAAAAGCTGACCGACAACCTGAAGGTGTTCATCACGGCGGCAAGGAAGCGAGGCGAAGCTCTGGACCACGTGCTGCTGTCGGGGCCGCCTGGCCTCGGCAAGACCACGCTTGCCCATATCATCGCGGCCGAGATGGGCGGCGGCATCAAGATCACCTCCGGGCCGCTGATCGACAAGCCGGGCAACCTCGCGGGCCTGCTGACGAGCCTTAAGAAAGGGGACATCCTGTTCATTGACGAAATCCACCGGCTCGCCCCGGTCGTCGAGGAGTACCTCTATTCCGCCATGGAGGATTTCCGTATCGACATCCTGCTCGACAGCGGCCCGGCTTCCCGGGCGGTGCAGCTCAAGCTCGAGCCCTTCACGCTGGTAGGCGCCACGACCAGGGCCGGCCTGCTGACCTCGCCGCTCAGGGCCAGGTTCGGCATCAACAGCCGGCTCGACTACTACTCCGCCGAACTGCTCCAGCGGATCGTGGTCAGGTCTTCGTCGATCCTGAACATCGGCATAGACGAGGAGTCCGCCATGGAGATCGCCGGACGCTCCCGCGGCACCCCCCGCATAGCAAACCGCCTGCTGAGGCGCGCCCGCGATTTCGCGCAGGTCGCCAACGAGACCACCATCGACCTGCAGACTGCCCGGCGGACGCTCGACTCCCTCGAGATTGACGAGGATGGACTGGATGATATGGACAAGAAGATCCTGCAAGCCATCGTGCAGAAGTTCAACGGAGGCCCGGTCGGTGTTTCATCCCTGGCCGTCTCGGTCGGCGAGGAGCAGGATACCATCGAGGAGGTGTATGAGCCCTATCTGATCCAGGAGGGCTTTCTGGCAAGGACTCCGAGGGGACGGGTGGCGACCCGCCTTGCCATGGCAAGGTTTGGGCACCCTGACCTTCCGCAGGGGCACGGTCCCCTGTTCGACGATGCGGGTGGTCATGCGAAGTGACTCCTCTACATATTCCTTCAGGCGCTCGTTTCGTGTTTCGATCAGCCTGTGCGGAGTTGCGTTGGCGATGCTTGTCGGCCTGGTTATGCAGAGCGCCACGCTGCTTGGCAGGGAGCTTCGTGAGGGGACCGGCGAAGCGACACGCTCCGTCGCTCCGGACAGCTCGATGCGCACGTTCGCGCATGGTTCGTTTCTCTACATGAAAGGGGAGTACTGGGGCGCCATCGATACCTTCCGTAAGATTCCGACGCGGACACCGGGCGAAGCGGCGGCTGTTCACTACGCTATCTCTATGGCGTTTTCCAGCCTGGCGGTTCCCGACTCTTCAAGGTTTCACGGAGAGGCGGCCGTCAGGCTCGACCCCGGGAACATGCATTATTCGAGATATCTCGCCCGCCTTGCCCACGAGATGCAGGATTACGAACGTGCGGCGGAACTTTACGGGCAGGCCGCAATCGCGGCGCCGGACAGGGTGGACATCCTCTATGCGCAGGCGCTTGAGTATGTAGCCGCGAACAAGCCTGCCGAGGCGCTCGAGGTTTTCGGGCAGGTACTGAAGCTGGATCATCTCGACGAGAAGGCACTGTCTCAATCGCTCTGGCTGCAGATCGCCATCAAGCATTACCAGGACGCCATAGTCACCCTTAAACAGCTCATCGATATTGCAGGAAACAACCAGAAGCTCCAAATCACGCTTGGACAGCTCTACGATCTGACCGGTCGGGGTGACATGGCCGTCGAGACCTTCAAGGGCATCATCGCGTCCGACCGTAATGCCGTGCCCGCTTGGGTCGCCCTCTTCGATCAGCGCATCCGATCGGGGAGCCGTGATGAGCTGCTTCGCGAGTTTCGTGAGTTCGACGGGCTTGCCCCGGCCGATGCCGGAAAGGTTGTCGAGGTGACTCGGCTTTTCGCCAACCGCTCCGGACACGATTCCCTCTATGTAGAACCTGTTTTCAGCATGCTTGACGAGCTGGTCTTGCGACATCCCGGAGACAGCAGGGTCCATGTGCTGAAAGGTGCGTATGAAATGACGCGTGACCGGCAGGTACTCGCGGTTTCGAGTTTCAGCAGGGCCGTCACGCTTGAGCCCCGGAACATAGAGGCCTGGGATGGCCTCGTCATGGCCCATGTCGAGCGTCAGGACAAGCGCATGGTTTATCAGACAATCACCAGGGCGAAGCGGGCATTGCCACGCCAGGCATCAAGGCTCAGCGTCCTCGAAGGATACGCTTTGTTCCATACCGGTTCTCCCGCCCGGGCCGCCCGGGTCCTGGAGAAGGCCGCAGGATCGAAAACAGGCGTCAAGGACCATGATCTGCTGATCCAGGCCAATACCACCCTTGCGATGGCCTATGAACAGCTCGGCAGCAAGAAGCGCAGCGGTCAGGCTTATGCCAGGGTGCTCGAGCTCGATCCGCACAACTCGCTGGCCATGAACAACCTCGCCTATCTCTATGCCGAAGAGGGCATCATGCTCCAGAAGGCGTTGCGCCTTGCCCAGACCGCCGTGCTGCTTGAACCGGAAAACGGTGTATTCCTCGACACGCTCGGATGGGTACACTTCCACCTCGGCAGCTACGCCTCCGCCCGGGACATGCTCGAGAAGGCGGTGGCAACGGGTATCGGCGAGGCTGAAATCTACGGTCATCTCGGGGCTGTCTACGAAAAGCTGGGTGAATCCGACAAGGCCAGGGAGATGCTCGACAGGGCGAAGGCCTTGAAGGGCAAGCCTTCTGTACCATGATCTTACATTCAGGAGGGTTTCAACCCGGGGGAGGGGATGGATGTATAATTACCATCGACATTAACGAGAAAAGGCGGCCTTTCGGTCGCCTTTTCTCATTGGTGTTTCCAGCTTACTTGGTGCCGGGGTACGGACGGTTCGCCAGGTATTCGTAATAGGCCCAGCGGGAGTCCACCTCTTTCTGGATCTGGGTGTAATACTCGGCTGCAAGTTCCGGGTGGGACTTCTTGAGTACCCTGAACCTGTTCTCCATGTTCAGGAACTGTTCGACCGGGATTTTCGGCTTTTTCGAATCCAGGATGAGCGGGTTCAGCCCCTCTTTGACTCTGTCCGGATTGTAGCGGTACAGCAGCCAGTGGCCTGAGTCGACGGCAGCCTTCTGGTGTTCGAGGCCCGCGTCCAGGTTGAAGCCGTGAGCGATGCAGTGCGAGTAGGCGATGATGATCGACGTTCCTTCGAACGCTTCGGCTTCAAGGAACGCTTTCAGGGTCTGCTCGTCACGGGCGCCCATGGCGACACTGGCGACATAAGCGTTGCCGTAGGTCATGGAGATCAGGCCGAGATCCTTCTTGGTCTGTGCCCGTCCGGCTGCCGCGAACTTCGCGACCGCGGCTTTCGGGGTGGCTTTCGAGGCCTGGCCGCCGGTGTTGGAGTAGACCTCGGTGTCGAGCACCAGCAGGTTGATGTTCTTGCCGGATGCCGTGACGTGGTCGAGGCCGCCGTAGCCAATATCGTAAGCCCAGCCGTCGCCGCCGACCGCCCACACGCTCTTCTTGACCAGCATGTCAGCCACTGCAAGCAGGTTTTTGGCGTCGGACGACTTGATTGCAAGGAGTTTCTCCTTCAGTATGGCCACTCTCTGGCGCTGTTCGAAAATCTCCGGTTCAGTCCCCTGGCTCGCCTGGAGGATCTCCCCGGCCAGCGTGCCGCCGATTTCAGCCGAGAGCCTCATGACCAGCTCCTGGGCATACTCCTGCTGCTTGTTGATCGAAATCCTGAAGCCAAGCGAGAACTCTGCCGTGTCTTCGAAGAGCGAGTTCGACCAGGTCGGCCCGAGTCCCTGCGGGTTGGTGCAGTACGGGGTCGTCGGCAGGTTGCCGCCGTAAATGGACGAGCAGCCGGTGGCGTTGCCGATCACGAGCCTGTCACCGAACAGCTGGGTCATGAGCTTGATGTACGGGGTCTCACCGCAGCCGGCGCAGGCGCCGGAGAACTCGAACAGAGGCTGCTGGAGCTGCTGCTCCTTGATCAGCCTGGGGTTGATCTTGTTGCGGTCAAAATCCGGGATGTCGATGAACCAGTTCCAGCAATCACGCTGGGCTTCCCGCAGCGGGGCCTGCTCATGCATGTTGAGCGCCTTGCGTTCCGGATTGGCCTTATCACGTGCAGGGCAGACGTTAACGCAGATTTTGCAGCCGGTGCAGTCCTCAGGGGCGACCTGGATGGTGTACCTCATGCCCTTCCAGCTCTGGGCCTTGGCTTCGATGCTCTGGAATGCTTCAGGAGCGCCTTCGAGGTGCTTAGGATCGTACACCTTGACGCGAATGGCCGCATGGGGACAGGTGATGGTACACTTGCCGCACTCGATGCAGAGGTCCGACTCCCAGAGCGGGATCTCGAGGGCGAGGTTCCGTTTCTCAAACCTTGAGGTGCCGGTCGGATAGGTGCCGTCTGCCGGCATCGCGCTGACCGGGAGGCTGTCGCCATCGCCGGCGATGATCTTTGCGAGCACGTCGCTGACAAACTCGGGAGCCTTGCCCACGATCGGCGAACGCAGTTCCCATGTGCTCTCGACCTTCGTCCCGATGGTCACCTTGTGCAGGTTTGCCAGGGTGCTGTCGACAGCCTCGATGTTCTTGCGGACGATCTCTTCGCCCTTGTTGCCGTAGGTTTTGCGGATGGCCTCCTTGATCTTCTCGATGGCCTCCTCGCGAGGCAGGACACCGGAGATGGCGAAGAAGCAGGCCTGCATGATGGTGTTGATGCGCTGCTCCATCCCGCTCTCATGGGCAACCTTGTAGGCGTCGATGGTGTAGAGGTTGGCCTGCTTTTCGATAAGGTTCTGCTGGACCAGCCTGGGCAGCCTTGCCCAGACTTCATCAGCGCTGAATGTCGAGTTGATCAGCAGCGTGCCGCCTTGCTTCAGGTTTTTGCCCACGTCGACCATCTCGAGGAATACCCAGTGGTGGCAGCCGATGAACTGCGCTTCGGTCACCAGATAGGTGGACCTGATCTGCTCGGGGCCGAACCTCAGGTGAGAGGTCGTGATCGAGCCGGCTTTTTTCGAGTCGTAGACGAAGAAGCCCTGGGCGTAGTTATCAGTATTTTCGCCGATGATCTTGATCGAGTTCTTGTTGGCGCCGACCGTGCCGTCCGAACCGAGACCGTAGAAGAGGGACCGGAAGACCGAATCGGGCTCGATCGAGAAGCTCTCGTCATAGGAGATGCTCTTGCCGGTCACGTCGTCGTTGATGCCGACGGTGAAGTGATTCATCGGAACAGCCTCGCCCATGTTGTCAAAGATCCCTTTGACCATGGCGGGGGTGAACTCCTTCGATGAGAGTCCATAGCGTCCGCCGACGACCTTGGGCATCGAGACGCACTGGCCGCCCTGGTAGGACTCGGACATGGCGTTGACAACGTCGAGGTAGAGCGGTTCGCCGGAGCTGCCCGGCTCCTTCACGCGGTCGAGGACCGTGATGGTCTTGACGGTCGAAGGCAGCGAGCCAAGGAAAGAGGCGATGTCGAACGGTCTGAAAAGGCGCACCTTGACGAGGCCGACCTTGTAACCCTGCTTGTTCAGGTACTCGACGGTCTCGAGGGCGGTTTCGGCACCCGAGCCCATCATGATGATGATTCGGTCGGCATCCGGGGCACCGTAGTACTGGTACAATTTATATGAACGGCCGGTCAGCTCGGCGAACCGGTCCATCGCCTTCTGGGTGATTCCCGGGCAGGCGTTGTAGAAGCTGTTGACGCTTTCCCTTGCCTGGAAGTAGACGTCGGGGTTCTGCGACGTGCCACGGATGATCGGGGCGTCTGGTGACATGCGGCGCATCCGGTGCGCGTTGACCAGGTCGTCGTCGATCATGGAACGGATATCTGCTTCCGAGAGCACTTCGATCTTGGAAATCTCGTGCGAGGTCCTGAACCCGTCGAAAAAGTGCATGAACGGCACTCTCGACTCGAGGGTCGCGGCCTGCGAGATCAGTGCCATGTCCATGACCTCCTGGACCGAGCAGGATGCGAGCAGGGCGAAGCCCGTTCCGCGGACCGCCATGACGTCTCCGTGGTCACAGAAGATGGAAAGGCCCTGAGCGGCGAGCGATCGGGCCGACACATGGATGACGCAGGGGGTGAGTTCACCGGCGATCTTGTACATGTTCGGTATCATCAGCAGGAGCCCCTGCGATGCCGTGAAGGTCGTGGTCATGGCCCCGGTCTGCAGAGCGCCGTGAACTGCGGCCGCTGCGCCGGCCTCGCTCTGCATCTCGTCTACAAGCGGTATTGAGCCCCAGATATTCTTGATGTCCGATGCTGCCCATGCGTCTGAATACTCTCCCATCGGGGATGCAGGGGTGATCGGGTATATTGATATTACTTCATTGGTTCGATAGGCGACATGAGCAAGTGCTTCATTCCCCTCCATTGTCTTGAATGTCCGGGTCATACGATCATTAACTGGATTATGATTTGATGGGACTGGATCAATCCTCGATAAGTAAACCACGAAGGAACAGCAATAGTTTACAATCGCAGGCAAGAAAGCTTCGAGAGTGCTTTTCAAGATAGGAAAAAAACTGATATACTTCAATTCTGTTAGGTTTTCTGCCGGCCTTTCTGACCGGTTTCAATTGCATGCAATCAAGCACCCCTGGAGGGGGGTTTTGTTGGAGAAATCAGTGAATGCCGGTGCCCCGTCGAGGGAGCATCCGGAACAGGTTGTCTACGGTCGCAACGCCGTGGTCGAACTTATGCAGACAAAGCCCGAAACCGTCGAGAAGATCTATCTGCAGTTCAATACATCCCATCCCAAGCTCAAGGAGATCGTCATAACGGCCAGGCGGCTGAAGATCCCGTGCGGCAAGGCCCGCATGGAGAAGCTCACCGAACTGTCCGGTACGGCCAAGAACCAGGGGGTCTGCGCCCTGATCAGCAGCGTCACCTATTACGGTATCGAAGAGATCCTGGCGGCACCGAGGAACACCGCTCCGCTGCTCGTGATCCTCGATGGCCTCGAGGACCCGCATAATGTCGGGGCGATCGTCAGGACCGCCGAAGCCGTGGCCGCCGATGCGGTCATCATGATCGAGGGGAAGGGCGCACCCGTCAACGCCACCGTGCACAAGGCTTCGGCCGGCGCGCTCTCTCACATGCGCGTCTGCAAGGTGAAGAGCCTTGTCAAGAGCCTCGACCTCTTGCGTGAGCGCGGCTTCCAGATCATCGCAGCGGACATGGATGCCGAAAAGAATCACACCGACATCGACTGGCGGCGACCGACGGCGCTGGTGATGGGCGCTGAGGGCAGCGGACTCGGGTCCGAAACCCGCAAGCGCTGCGACTTCGTGGTGCGCATTCCTATGGCCGGATGCGTCGAGTCACTCAATGTCAGCGTCGCAACGGGCGTGCTGCTCTTCGAGGCAATGCGGCAACGGCTGGGGTAAGCCAGTAAGAAAAGGACTTAAAGGACAGCAAGGACATCAGGGACGAAGACGGGGACGGTTCTCCGCTGTATCATGCAAATGCTTTTTTCTTCCTGTTGTCCGTTAAGTCACGGCAGTCCCTGGAGTCCTTTTTTTCTCCTCATGAAAAAATATTACCTTGCCTCTCATCGATCGATTCAACAATCAACCTGTTAATCCGCTTCGCCATGAACTTTCCTGACAATCTCCGCTATACGAAGGACCACGAATGGATCGTGCTTCTCGAAGACGGCGTTACCGCCCTGGTAGGCATCACCGACTTCGCCCAGTCCGAGCTCGGCGACATCGTGTTCGTCGAAACCAAGCCGGTAGGCACTAAGGTCGGGGAGCATGAGGTGTTCGGAACCGTCGAGGCCGTCAAGACGGTCGCTGACCTTTACGCGCCGGTGGCAGGCGAGGTCGTCGCCGTAAACGATGCGCTCGACGCTGCCGAGATCGTCAACAGCAGCCCGTACGAAGAGGGCTGGATCGTCAAGCTGAAGGTCGACAGCCCGGATGCGGTCGCCGCACTGCTCTCTCCTGCTGAGTATCGCGCACTGATCGGCGAATAAAGGGCATCCAGGCTTAACCAACTGAATCCAGCACCAGAACACATGCCTTTCATTGTCAATACGGATGCCGAAAGAGCCGAAATGCTCCGGCAGATAGGCGTCGAGGGCTTCGAAGACCTTGTCGTCGACATTCCCGCTGAAATCCGCCTGAAAAGGGCGCTCGACCTCTTTCCTGCGATGGGTGAGCCCGAGGTGAAGCGACTGCTCGAACAGATGTCGATGAGCAACGCCAGCACCGCGGACCATGTCAGTTTCCTCGGGGGCGGGGCCTATGACCACTTCATTCCGGCCGCGGTCAAGACCATCTCGTCCCGCAGCGAATTCTACACGGCATACACCCCTTACCAGGCCGAGGTGTCACAGGGGACCCTGCAGGCGATTTACGAATACCAGAGCATGGTTTGCCGCCTGTACGGCATGGACGTGGCCAACGCCTCGATGTACGACGGCGCGACAGCCCTTGCCGAAGCTGCGCTGATGGCCGTGAACATCACCGGGCGCAACGGCATCGTCGTGGCCGGCAAGCTCAATCCCTACGGCTACCAGGTGCTCGAGACCTACCTCGAAGCCTCCTGCGAGCGCCCGCTCGTTCAGAACGCCATCGAGGAGGGCATCGGCAGTGTCGAGTCGCTCAGGGGACTCGTCACGAACGAGACTGCGGCGGTCATCGTACAGCAGCCGAACTTCTATGGTCGCCTGGAAGAGGTCGAAGAGATTGGGCGCATCGCCCGCGAGCACGGTGCGCTGTTCATCGTTTCGGCGGACCCGGTCTCGCTCGGCGTGCTCGAAGCTCCCGGTAACTACGGCGCGGATATCGCGGTGGGCGAGGGGCAGGTGCTCGGCAACGCCCAGAGCTTCGGCGGCCCCTACCTCGGCATCTTCACCGTCAAGCAGCAGTACGTGCGCAAGATTCCCGGCCGCCTCGTCGGCATGACGAAAGATCGTGATGGCCAGGACGGTTTCATACTGACGCTCCAGACCAGGGAGCAGCATATCCGCCGAGAGAAGGCTACCTCGAACATCTGCTCGAACCAGGCGCTTTGCGCTCTGCAGGCGGTGGTATGGATGTCGCTGCTCGGCAAGGAGGGAATAAGAGATGTCGCCCTGCGTTCGGCGCAGAAGGCTCATTACCTGGCTGAAAGGATCGCCGAGCTTCCGGGTTTTTCCCTGAAGTATGAGGGCCCGTTCTTCCGCGAATTCGTGATCGAAACTCCTGTCGCGCCGTCGAAGATCGTGGATGGTCTGTTGCCGAAGAAGATGTTCGCGGGCATCGACCTTGCGCCTTTCGACGAAAGCGGCCTGCTCGTGGCGGTCACCGAAAAGCGTACCCGCGAGGAGCTCGACATGTTCGTGCAGGAGCTCGCTGCTTTGGCATGAGCCCTGCCCCGATAGAAAACAGGAAAGGCCGTCCAGATGGGCGGCCTTTCCTGTTTTCTGTAGATCAGAAGCAGACTGGGGTCAGGCCTTGCAAAAGTTGCATTTCGCAAAATGCAACTTTTGCAAGGCCTGACCCCAGTTTTAGTTTCAGACCAGTTCCAGCTTCTGCATCTCCTGCCTGACCAGCGCCTTGTTGGCCTCCGACATTGGGACGAGTGGCAGGCGGTAGACCTCTTCTACCAATCCCATCTGCGACAGCGCGTACTTCACCGGCACGGGGTTGCTTTCGATGAAGTTCAGCTTGAAGAGCTTCCTGTAGGTCCGGTTAATCCTGCGGGCCTCTTCGAGGTTGCCCGCCTTCATGGCTTCCACCAGACCCTTGACCACCTTTGGTACCTGGTTTGCCGCAACGGAGATCACCCCGTCGCCGCCGAGGGCCATGAACGGCAGGATCAGCATGTCCTCGCCGGTCAGCACTGAAAAGCGTTCCGGCCTGCGCTCGATGAGCTCCATGATCTGGTCCATGTTGTCCGACGCCTCCTTGACTGCGAGGATGTTGTCGAAGTCGTTGGCCAGCCTGATGATGGTCTCGGCGCTGACGTTGCACCCGGTCCGCCCGGGTACGTTGTAGATGATCACCGGGATCGAGATGGCCTCGGCCACATGCTTGAAATGCTGGTAGAAGCCCTCCTGTGAAGGCTTGTTGTAGTAGGGCGCCACGGAGAGGATCGCCTGGGCGCCAGCCTTTTCGGCGTTGCGCGAAAGCTCGATCGCATGGGCGGTGTCGTTGGTGCCGGCTCCGGCGGCGACCATCATGTCGTTGCCGGCCTCTTCCCGCACGACGCGGATGATCTCGGCCTGTTCTGAGGTCGACAGGGTCGGCGATTCACCGGTCGTGCCGCAGGGGATGACGATATCGGTTCCGGCTTCCCGCTGGAAGCGCACCAGCCGGCGGAGGGCGTCGGTGTCGACCGATCCGTCCTGCCTGAACGGCGTGACCAGGGCCACGGCGGAACCGGTAATAAGGCGATTGGACATAAAACTAACGTGTAATGGTGTCTGAGATCGATAAGGATGGAATAATAAAGCAAACTTCGTGATTTTCTAAACGGAATTTCCGGCTTCGATCAGCTCGCCGGCCAGCTGCAGGGATGATTGTGAGATGGTTTGTCCGCTGATGAGGCGGGCGACCGCCTCGATGCGTTCGGTGCTTTCGATCGGTACGACGCCGGTGACGGTCCGCTCTCCTTCTACCCGCTTGGAGACCGAGAGGTGCCTGTCGGCCATTGCCGCGATCTGGGGCAGGTGGGTGATGGCAATGATCTGGTGGAGGCGCGAGAGCAGCTTGAGGCTGAAGCCGACCGCCTGTGCAGCTTTGCCGCTGATGCCTGTGTCGATTTCGTCGAATACGAGGATCGGCAGATGCGCCGCTTTTGCCAATGCGCTCTTCATGGCCAGCATGACCCTTGAGATCTCACCTCCCGACGCCACCTTCGCCAGTGGTTTCGGTGCTTCGCCGAGGTTGGTCGAAATCATGAACTCGATGCGGTCGAACCCGCTGTCGAAAGCGCGGTACCGGCGGCCGTCGTGGGCGATCTCACCATTCGGCGACTCCTCGTGCGAGATATCGACAATGAATGTCCCGTGGGGAATGCTGAGCTTCTTCAGTTCCGACGAGATCTCCTCTTCCAGCAGCATGGCAGATCGCTTACGCATGCCGGACAGGTCGACGGCCGTCGCGGAGAGCTCTTCGCGGGCCGTCTCGATCTCCTCCCTGAGCCTGTCGGCGTCGGCTGCGACGTTCTCCTCCACGGAAAGCTCATCTCCGAGCCGTTCGCGAAGTTCGATCAGTTCGCCGATGCTCCTGCCGTGTTTTTTCGAAAGGCGCTGCAGGAGCATCAGACGTTCGCGCAGCTCTTCGAGGCGCTCGCGGTTGAACTCGATGCCCGAGGTGTAGCGCCCCGCGAATCGGTTGGCCTCTTCCACCGAGGCCATGGCGCTCCGCAGCTCCTCCATGGCAGGCTCGAACTTCCGATCGATCGCGGCGAGCTTTTCAAGGAGATGCACCGAGGAAGAGAGAGCTGCATACGCCGAGCTGTCGGCGTCGTACAGCGTCTCCTCGAGCTCTTTGCCCAGGCTGAAGAGGGTTTCGGCGTTCTCGAGCAGGTTGATCTCCTCTTCGATCGCAGCCTCTTCGCCCTGCTCGAGGCCTGCCGATTCGAGCTCCCGGTACTGGAACTCGATGAAATCGCGCTTTTCGCTGAGTGCGGCAGCCCTCTCCATGAGCTCGTCCAGCTTGCGGCGCAGTTCGCGGTAACGCCTTAGAAGGGTTCTGTACACGGACGCTTCGTCATGGAGCTGGCCAAATCCGTCCAGCATGCCAACATGCGTTTCGGCGTGCAGGAGCAGCTGGTGGTCGTGCTGTCCGTGCAGGTCGACAAGTTCCCGGCCTACCTGTTTGAGCAGGGTGAGCGGGCAGGGTGTGTCGTTGATGAAGCATCGGGACTGGCCGCTTGCGGCTATTTCGCGGCGCAGGATGAGTTCCGGTGTGCATTCGATGCCGGCCGCTTCGATCAGGGGGGCGACCGTGTCGTAATGGCTTTCGGTGAAGGTGGCCTCGATGACCGCCTTTGACGCCCCGCTCCTTACCAGGTCGACGCTTGCGCGTTCGCCGAGCACCATGTTCAGGGCGCCCATCAGGATCGATTTGCCCGCGCCGGTCTCGCCGGTGATGATGGTGAGGCCCGGGGCGAAGCTCACCGAAAGTTCGTCGATGAGCGCGAAGTCCCTGACGTAGAGGGTGTTGAGCATGGACTCAGGTTTGTTTGGCGTGCCCGAACAGTGTTTTTTGAAGATACGCCGAAATCGGCGTGTTTGAAACACTGCCGGTCACCGGGCGAGTACGACGCTTTCGGTTGCACTGTACCGGCTTCCGGTAAAGGCGGCGGCGTTCATGGTCACCCTGTAGGATCCCGCCGGAAGCGGTCTGCCTGCGTCGTCGCGACCGTCCCAGGCGATGATCGCGACCGGACCTGCGGGAGAGCCTCCCGCAAGGCTCCTTACCTGGGTGCCAAGGACATTGTAAACCGCGACCGCAAGCTGGTATGGTCCTGCCGGCAGGTTGATCGTAATCCTGAGCTGGTCGTCCTTAAGGTCCCCGTCAGGCGAGAACGGGTTTGGCGAAAGGCGGAGCATCTCTTCGGACCGTGATGGCGGTACGTAGATCGAGTTCGTCTTTCCCGGCGTCCCGCCGTACCCTGTATCGGTCGAAGAGCTCCAGCTCAGCGGGGAGTCCGACGGCATGATCGGGTTGAATTTTTCCAGCGAGATGCGTTTGGTCGATTTGATTGCCGGATTGTGCCATGCGGGCGTATAGGAGACCTGGTCGACCACCATGCCGTTCTGGTTGAGCAGACGGACGCTGTCTCCATCGTTGTTGAACGGCAGGGTTTTATGGCTTGTGTCCAGATAGATTTTCGCTTCGGGCAGCGTCATGAGGTAATCGTAGAAGATGACAAGCCGCGAGGTGGCTATCGTTCCTTTCGATTCGGGGGTGATGACTCCGTATTGACCGGGGCCGAGCATGTTGCTGCCGCCTTTGGGGGCGAAATAGTAGCGGCTGAACTTGCCGGTCGAAGGGCTGGGCTGGTCGGCGATGCTCCAGCCGGTCAGGTCGATGGGCATGATGCCGGGATTGTAGATCTCGATGAAGTCCGGTTGGTCCGGAATGTCATCTTTTGCGTCCTGCAGCGGATCGAACAGGATCTCGTTGATAACCGGATGGGTGAGGCCGCTCTGGACGGCAAGGGTTTCGGTAACCCGTTTTTCCTCGTGATTGTTCATGCATCCTGCTACGAACAGCATGAACATGACGGAAAGATGTTGGGGGCGCATCTTTAGCCTGTTATGGTGTTTCGATGTACAAAAGTAACTTTGCAGGGCCGGGATCGGCTTGCGGGAATATGGGGAAGCCGGTCGCGATGCCCCGGGTACACAGGTCCGCAAGATCCTTTCGGGTCCTGCGGATTGGTCAGATCAAGGTATGGGTTGCCTGTTCAGGCCTTCTTTTCGTTTTTTGGCTCTTCTTCCACAGCTTTGTTGAATTCATCCTGAAGGTTGCTCTGGGCTTTCTTGAACTCCTGGATGCCCTTGCCGAGGCCACGGGCGAGCTCCGGGATCTTTTTCGGTCCGAACAGGAGCAGTACGATCAGAAGAATGAGGAGGATTTCCTGGCCACCTAATCCAAACATGGGTCTATCTCCGGAAAATGGGTAAATCGAAGGCACTCTCTGCCTAAAAAAACTATATACTCAAAGCTCGTGGTCAAACCAAGCCTTTTCAGTCAGAAACCCTACGCCCTGGCAATGGTCGTTTCTCCGGCGACGGTCTTGTCTCCGACCGCGACGCAGACCCTGAGGGTGGATGGCAGCACGATGTCAACCCTCGATCCGAACTTGATCATGCCGAACCGCTTGCCGACCGTCACCGCTTCTCCCTGCTCGAGCATGCAGACGATCCTGCGGGCCAGGAAGCCCGAAACCTGGCAGAACCATATGGTTCCAAACCGGCTGTCGATGCCGATCTCCATGCGCTCGTTGTCGGTCATGCTCCTATCATCGAACGCCATGAGGAATTTTCCGGCATGGTAGCGGAGGTGGATGATTTTTCCACTTGCGGGGATCCGGTTCACATGCACGTTGAAGGGTGACATGAAGATGCTGACCAGCGTCGATGGCTCTCCTGTCAAAGGGTGCCCGATCGTTTTGGTCAGTAGCACCTTGCCATCAGCCGGGGCGAGGATCGTGTCCGGCTCTTCCGGGGCCGTGCGTTCCGGATCCCGATAAAAATAGAGGGAAAATGCGATGTAAAGTGCTGCGGCTGCCGAAAGGGCGGCTCCGCCTGCGGAGTGGAGATATATGCCGGCAACGAAGATGGACGAGCAGATGATAGCCGTTTTGATGACGCTGCCTGAACCGTATTGAGTGATGCGCATTGAGGTGCTGTTCGATTTCCGAGGGTGAATGATAGCTATTTTACTGCGGAATTCATGAACAAACCGTCCTGAAACCGAAGGTTTGCCACATGTTGCGTAAAGAGACTGCGTGTTGCTATCTTGACAGCATCATCAGGCAGTTTCCGAATCATCGAGTGAGCAAGCGTGAACCGTACAGAAAAAAAATTCCTTGAAAACGTCCGGCGGCATAACCTTGCCGGCGATGGCGACGCCGTTCTCGTCGCGGTTTCCGGGGGGGCGGACTCGATTGCCCTGCTCCATCTTTTCATGGCATCCCGGCCTGTTCTCGGATGCGGCATCGCCGTGGCACACTGTAATTTCAGCCTCAGGGGGGAACAGAGCGACGAAGATGAAGCTTGCGTGAGGGAGGCCTGCCGGGTGATGGGGGTCGAGTGCCATGTCCGGCGATTCCAGACTGGCAAGGTTTCCACCGCATGGAAAAAATCGCTGGAGGAGACGGCCCGGATCCAGCGTTACGGTTTTTTCGAAGAGCTGTGCCGGGAGTTCGGCTATACGCGCATCGCGACGGGGCATCATGTCGACGATAACGCCGAGACCTTGCTGTTCAACCTGTTCCGCGGCACCGCGACCGGGGGCATCAGGGGCATCAGGGCCGTCAGCGGTCGAATCGTCAGGCCACTTTTACCGTTCGGTCGGGAGGACCTCACAGCCTATCTCGGGGAGAAAGGTATTTCCTGGCGCATCGATGCATCCAATTTCGATACCGTCCACGATCGCAATTTTATCAGGCATCGGGTGATCCCCCTGATCGAGGAGCGGTTCCGGAGCAAGCTCATGCCTGCCCTCCAGCGAATGTCGGCGCATGCCGGCGAACTCGAAGAGTTTGTCGAACATCACATCGCCCGACTGATCGAGGCCAACCCGGGGCTTGACCCCAAGGCAGGGAAGCTGCACATCGTGGCCCTGCAGAAACTGACCGCCTTCGAGAAGAAGGAACTGCTGAAGCGGTCGCTCCAGGCGCAGGGTGCGTCGGTTGATGGCCGCGTGCTGCAACGGCTTGCCGATCTGCTCGATCGCCAGCCCGGCAGAAGCGTGCCGGTGGGCCGGGGGCTGTCCGTCGTCAGGAAAGATGGTTTTCTGGTATTCAGGCAGGAGTAAGGAGTGCCAGGTTTCAGCCTCCCATATTCAGGAGATCCCGACAAGTCGGGACGACGGACATTCAGATCTTGAATTCTCTTGTGTTGCCCCGGGCTTCAGCCTCCCATATTCAGGAAGGCTTTAGCCTGACGGACATTCAATCTCTTACATTCTCTTGTATTGCCCCGGGCTTCAGCCCGGGGGGAGACAACAGCCCCCTAATTCCCCTTCCCCTGCTTCCTGAATGCCGACAGCGGCAGGTCGGCCGTGATGATGACCGATTCGAGGTTCTGGTGTACGCCGACATGCCTCAGGAAGGTCTTTGCCGATTCGCTGGTCCTTGTGCCGGAGATGCTGGCGATATTGATCGTTCCCCAGAGGAATGACGACGCGAAGAATGCGGCGCGTCGATCCTTGTAGACCCACTCCGACTGGCCCTTCAGGCCGTCGTCGAACTTGACCGACATGGCGAGCTGCTGGAGCCTGCTCAGGTTGCCCACGGACTTGACGTCACGGTTCTTCGATGTCAGGCTCTGCAGCGCACCGGAGGTCCATTGCGGCGAGGAGAGGGTAAACCAGAGGTGCGATTTGTACGCGGTCTTGCCAATCATCGAGGCTGAAACAGAATCGCGTTCGAGCAGATGCCCGGAAGGCCGGAAAAACCCTTCAAGCATCTCGCTGCTGCTGGCGATAGCCATGCCCCGAGTCCCCACAGGGCATACCCACAGCGTGCTGTCGAGGGCATAGGCGCGACGCCCGGCGATGTCGGCGGTTTTCAAGCTCGCGGCTTCGAGCACCGGTGCAGGGGCCTTGCCGGCAAATGCGCCCCAGGCCATGCCGATGAAGTTCTGCTGTTTCCTGCCTGAGCGCTGGAAGCTGATGAGCAGCGTGTCGAGGTCCTGCGTCAGGTCGATGCCCCGCTGTTTCATCAGTCCGTCGACCCGTTTGCCCGTGCTGAACGGAACGGCCTTCTTGAGGGAGTCGGGCAGGGCTTCGTTCCAGAAGCGGCTCTGCCGGATATCCTTGAGCCCTACATAAAACATGGCGTCGGAGGTGCCTGGCATGTTCTGGATGATCGAGGTAAGCCCGGGGCTCAGCGGTTCGGGCTTCAGGCGGGGTTTGGTCCAGTTGATCCAGAGCAGGGCGGCGATGAAGCCGGTCATGCCGATGACGAAGACGGCGGCCAGGACTTTCGGGCCTTTCTTCTTCGGCGCCTGCAATGCAGGAATCACCGGTTGCTGCTCATTGCCGCTCATACGTGGAGAGGGGTTAGGAGTTATCCTTGATGGCCATGCGGGCAAGCTCATCGCACCGGTTGTTGTGCGGGTTGTCGCTGTGACCCTTGACCTTGTGAAAGGTGACGCGGTGTAATCTAATCAACTTCAGGATTTCCTGCCAGAGGTCGATGTTCTCCACCGGCTTTTTCGCGGCGGTCTTCCAGCCATTCTTCAACCAGCGGTCGATCCACTTTTCGTTGATGGCGTTGACCAGGTAGGCCGAATCGCTGTACAGTTCGACGCGGCAGGGCTCTTTCAGGGCTTCGAGCCCCCTGATGGCCGCCATGAGCTCCATGCGGTTGTTCGTCGTGGCCGGGTCGAATCCGGAAATCTCCTTCGTCGTCTGGCCGTACATCAGCAGCGTGCCCCATCCGCCTTTGCCCGGGTTGCCGCTGCAGGCGCCGTCGGTGTAGATGATGATCTTTTTTTCCATAGAATAAAAAAAAGGCTCACCTGTGGATGAGCCTTGTATTTCCTGACTGCAGGGATTCCGGACTTTCCGGTGTTACTTCAGCAGCTTGGCCAGTGCGGCGGTGCCGGTCTTGGACATGATTTTCATCGCCTTGGCGGTGAGGCGGACCTTCACCCAGCGCTTCTCCTCTTCGATCCAGATTCTCTTGGTGTGGAGATTGGGCTCCCAGCGGGTGCGGGTGTGGTTGTTGGCATGGGAAACGTTATTGCCGTATATCGGCCTCTTTCCGGTCAGCGCACAGACTTTGGACATGATGGATCTCAGTTGTCGTTATAAAATGAAGCTGAATATACACATTCGTTCCGAAAAACCGAAACAGGGGAGAGAATTATTCGTGACACGTAACACGTAACACGTAACGCGTGACCTGGAAACCGATAGGTCTAATCGCGTCACGTGTCACGTGTTACGCTTCACGGTCTTATCCCTACGGCACACACCATCATCGACAGCACATACAGCAGCGTGCCGAAGGCGTTGTACCACACGGCCTTCTCCGCAGGCCTAGAGATCAGGATCTTCTGCATCGGGAGCTGAAGCACGAGCAGGGCAGAGGCGACGCATGCCGCCGGGAGGGAGCCTTTCGCTACAAGGATTGCGATGGCCGCGACCTGTGCGGCGTCCATGACGATCGAGGCCAGGATGGCAGCCCTCTTTTCCCCAAGCTGCACCGGTATGGAGGCTACCTTGCGGATTTTGTCCCCGACGATCGATTTGAAGTCGTTGAGGGTCATGATGCCATGGGCGCCAAGCGAGAAGATGATGGCCAGCGCGATCGACTCGGTCGACGGGACCCCCTGTGTTATCGAGAAGCTTCCGGTCAGCCAGGCGACACCTTCATAGGCGAGCCCGACGATCAGGTTGCCGAACCAGCCGTTCCTCTTCGCCCGGATGGGCGGGCCGGAGTAGGCATGTGACATCAGGACGCCGACAAAGGCGATGGCTACGACATAGGGGTGGATCGACAGGGCGACGAGGAATCCGGTGATGATGAGTCCGAAGGTGATCAGCCAGCTCGCCTGTTTGGAGATTTTTCCGGCAGGAATCGGGCGTTCCGGTTCGTTGATGGCGTCCACCTCGCGGTCGAAGTAGTCGTTCATGGTCTGGGACATGGCGCACATCAGCGGGCCGGCGAGGATTACTCCCCGGAGCAGGATGGAGAAGTTCTCGGTCACGTTCTGCCCGGTAGATACCACCCCGCAGGCGAATGCCCACATCGGGGGGAACCAGGTGACCGGCTTCATGAGCGGCACGATGGCGGACGGTTCGATCCGGAACCCTGGACGATTGACGTTCTCCAGAGCCTGGCGGATGAGCTGCTGTCGGGACTGACTGATGCCCGAGAGATGCAGCTTCTCGTTCAGGCTCTGTTGCAGCTCAGGATTGACCGTGTCGCTTCCGTTCATGATTTACTGATTCTCGCTTCGGCTGGAAATAAAACATTTATAATACATGTTTTTTCCGAAAAAGAGTAAGCCCTTAGTTTTCAGCCATCCTGCATTCTGACACCAGGCGCCGGTTGACGTCGATGATCGCGGAGAGTTTTTTCGAGGCATGCCCACCCTCGAGGCTCTCCTTGGCCTTGCTGAGCCCGTCATCGATACATGTCGCAATGCCCGAGATGTACCCGGTGATGGCCGCGGCATAGAGTGCAGCCTCGATTTTGGCCTGGTTGGCCGATCCGTCGAGGATCTGCAGGATGATCCTGGCATTGGCTTCACTGTCGCCCCCTTCGAGCTCTTCTATGCTCCATCTGCCGAGTCCGAAATCTTCCGGATTGGTTGTGTGGCGGCTCAGTTCTCCGTTCTGCAGTTCGAGGATCTCGGTCTGGCCGCAGACGCTCGGCTCGTCAATGCCGATGCCGTTTTCGGTCTTGCCGTGGACGATCATGGCATGCTCGCATCCCGCATGCATGAGCACTTCGGCATAGAGCTCCATGATCGATGGATCGAACACGCCAATCAGCTGCCGCCTGATTTTGGCGGGATTTAAAAGCGGTCCGAGCATGTTGAATATAGTGCGTATACCGAGCTCCCTCCGTATGGTTGCCACAGCTTTCATGGAGGGATGGTAGAGCGGTGCGAACAGGAATGCGAAGCCCGTTTCTCGGAACTGCTCTTCGGTCGCTTCCGGGGGGAGGTCCACCACATAGCCGAGCACCTCCATCACGTCCGCGCTGCCGCATCTGCTCGTGACCGAGCGGTTGCCGTGCTTGGCGATGGGAACCCCGGCTCCACAGGCGATCAGCGCCGCAGCAGTCGATATGTTGAAGGTACCTGTATGGTCTCCGCCGGTACCGCAGGTATCGACGGCATTGGGGTCGAGCGCGAGGGGAGTGGCCTTGTCCATGATTGCTTCCCAGGCACCGATGGCTTCTCCGGAGGTGACCCCTCTTTTCTGCAGAAGGGCGAGGATCGCCCCGATGCCGGCCGGGGTATAGCGGCCCTCCATGATCGAATTCATGCATGTTTCCATGTCCTGCTCGGCAAGGGTGTTCCCTCCCAGCAGTTTTTGAAGAAGTTCCTGTTGGCGCATGATGAAGGTTGAGGTCGAGATGAGAAAAAATCTACGAATTTGAATTATACTAAAATCTGTTCTATTACCAACTGCCGACCGGCGCAGCACTTTTTTTCGAGGTATCGTTGTTCATGATTCAGAATCACCTTCACATCCACCGGGCCTCCCTGCTCGGGGAGATATACAGGAAAATGGCCACGGAGTCGATCGACTCCCTCCTGGTGACCGATCTTCCGACCATCCGCTGGCTGACCGGTTTCAGCGGCTCCAGCGCACGTCTCCTGCTCGCGGGGGGGCATGCCGTGCTCTTTACCGATTTCAGGTATCAGGAGCAGGTGAGGCATGAGACCTCCGGCATAGCGACCGTGATCCTGAAAGAGAGTTTCGCTACGGAGCTTTCATCGGGTCCATGGAGGCTCGGTGAGCGCATGGCCCTCCATGCCGACCATATCAGCTGGCATGAGATGCAGCAGCTTTCCGCCAGCCTGAACGGCCGGCAGTTCCTCCCGGTCACCGCTTTTTTCGAAGAGTTCCGCCAGTTCAAGCATGTGGCTGAGCTGGAGAGGATGCGGCGGGCAGTGGCCTGCAGCGAAAAGGTGCTTGAAGAGGTCATCGCCATGATCTCCCCGCAAGTGACCGAGATCGACATCGCCGCCGAGATCACCTACCGCCACCGTAAGCTGGGCGCAGAAAAGGATTCGTTCGATCCCATCGTTGCCGGCGGCATCCGGTCGGCCATGCCACACGCGAAACCGACGGCTTCGAAGTTCGAAACGGGGAGCCTGATCGTGATCGATATGGGCTGCTTGATCGACGGCTATGCTTCCGACCAGACCCGTACGGTGGCGCTGGGAAGGATCCCGGAGGAGGCGCGGCATATCTACCGGACCGTGCAGCACGCCCAGCAGCTCGGCATCGATGCCGCAAGGGCCGGCATGGGTGCCAGGGAGCTCGATGCCGAGGTTCGGGCCTTCATCGCCGCTGAAGGGTATGGGGAGGCGTTCGGCCACGGCCTTGGCCATGGCGTCGGTGTCGAGGTCCATGAGGCCCCCCGGGTCGGCAAGGCCGGTACGGAGATCCTGCGCGAAGGCATGGTCTTCACCATCGAGCCGGGCATCTATCTCGAAGGGCGTTTCGGCGTGCGCATCGAGGACATGGTTGTGCTGGGTCCGCAGGGCGCCGAACCGCTGCAGGGTTTCACCAAGGAGCTTATCGAGCTTTAATCAGGGAGGAGTGTCCGTGAGCGAGAGCTACTGCATGGTCATCACGACCGCGCCCGATCGTCAGGAGGCCGAAAGCCTCGCCGAAGGCATACTTCGCAACCGGCTGGCCGCCTGCGTCCAGATGACGGATATCCGCAGCTTTTTTCTCTGGGACGGAGCACTGCAGCGGGAGGATGAGGTCTCGCTTTCCATCAAGACCACGGAAAAGCGATATGCCGAGCTCGAGGCCTATATCCACGAGTACCATCCCTACGATATTCCGGAGATCATCAGGATTCCGGTCACCGGCGGCCTTCCGGGTTACCTCGGCTGGCTGGACTCGACGACACGCAGTGACAAGTGACAAGTAACGAGTGGGGGTGGTGTGAGCGCCGAGCGCCAGCTCGGTATCTTTCTGCTCAGGAGGACGTGATTTCAGCTTTTTTTCTCCAAAATCCCCTTCAGCTCAGTGGTCAGGCCGGCCATAACCAGCAGCACATTTGCATTGCGTTCGATCGATCGGATTGCCTCCTCGATGACGGTTGAGGCTCGATGCAGGTCGCGCGAGGGGAATCCCCTGACGAAGCGGTCGATTGAGACGGCTATGTCAGGATTGTTCAGATCGGTGCAGGATGGGGCCGCTCCGCGGCGGGTTACGTCCTGGAAGAAGAGCAACAGCGAACTGAGGAACATGAGCTGATCCTGGCGGGAGAGGTTTTTCGATACCTCCTCGCAGGCGGCGATCGCTTCGTGGAAGCGTGCCGGCGTCAGGATGTTCCTGAGGTAGTCGACAGACATGTCGCGAAGGCGTACCAGGGCCGGGGCCGATCCGTCGCCGCTTTTTCCGGCGAGCAGTTCGGCGGCGCTTCTGAGGTTGCCGTGGGAGAACCCGACAATGAATCGTCGCTCTGTTTCGTCGATCTCCGGGGCGCTTCTCGTGATCCAGGCATCAAGCTCGGCCGGTTTTACTCGTGAGAAAGTCAGCGTCTGGCACCGGGAGCGTATGGTCGGCAATACCGATTCGGGCCTCGACGAGACCAGTATGAAGACCACGTGGGCCGGCGGCTCCTCGAGCAACTTGAGCAACTTGTTGGCAGCAGAAGGATGGAGCCGTTCGGCCTGCGAGATGATGAACACCTTTTTGCCGCCGTCCCTTGGGGCGAGCGAAGCCTTTTGCTGCAGCATGACCACCTGTTCGGTCAGGATGCCCATCGATCGTTCCATGGCCGGGGTGAAGAACGGGTTGCGTCTCTTCTCCTCGATCAGGGCTTCGTAGCGCTCCCTGGCTTCTGCGAGCTTCTTGTTCTCCTTTTTCGAAGGGTCGGATGGCTCAAGCAGCGCGGCTTCGACCGGAAAGATGTACTCGATGTTCGGGTGCATGAACCGGTCTGCCTGACGGCAGCTTTCGCACTGTCCGCATGCGCCCTGCTCGCCAAATGCGCCTTCATGGCGGCAGTTCAGGATCTTTGCGACCTCGAACGCAACGGTCTCCTTGCCTGACCCTTCGGGTCCGGCGAAGAGGTAGGCATGAGCCAGACGATCAGATCCGAGCGCCGTTTTCAGCACCCGGATCTGGTGGTCGTGACCGACGATGGAACTCCAGCTCATGCCTTGCCGCTCAGATGAAGGTCAGCCAGTTGTACGGGTCCTCGCCAGTCTGCACGATGCTGAGGTAGTGATGCTGCAGGGCCTCGGTGACCGGACCGCGCTTCTCGTTGCCGATCGGGTACTTGTCGACGCTCCTGACAGGTGTGATCTCGGCAGCCGTGCCGGTGAGGAATATCTCGTCGGCCACATAGAGGGCTTCACGGGGAATCAGGGTTTCGCGAACCTCGTAGCCGAGCTCTTTGGCGATGTGCATGACTGCCGCGCGCGTGAAGCCGGGCAGGATCGACTGACCCGACATCGGGGTGTAGATCACGTTGTCCCTGATGACGAAGATGTTCTCTCCGCTGCCTTCCGACACGTAACCGCTCACATCGAGTGCAAGCCCCTCGGCGTAGTTGTCCGCCAGAGCCTCCATTTTGATGAGCTGGGAGTTCAGGTAGTTGCCTCCGGCCTTGGCCCAGGATGGCAGGGTGTTCGGCGCCATGCGGTTCCATGATGAGACCCTGACGTCGACACCGGTTTCGAGCACGTCCACCCCGAGGTAGGTTCCCCACTCCCAGGTGGCGATGGCGACTTCGATGGCCGCGAGGTGCGGGTTGACTCCGAGGGCGCCCTGGCTGCGGTAAACCAGCGGCCTGATGTAGCAGGCCTTGTGCCCGTTGGCCCTGATCGTGGCGATGCAGGCCTCCTTCAGCTCGGTTTCCGAGTATGGGATCTCTATGCGGTAAATCTTGGAAGAGTCCCTGAGGCGCCTGATATGCTCGTCCAGGAAGAGGATCGCCGAACCTTTGGCCGTTTCGTAGCATCTGATGCCTTCGAAGGTTGACGAACCGTAATGAACGACATGGGACATGATATGGATCTTGGCATCATTCCAGTCGATCAGCTCGCCGTTCATCCATATTTTTGAGGACTTGTTCATGACGATGACATTGGGTTGAAAAACTGCCGGATATAAACTTCTAAGATAGTCTGTTTTGCCTTTTTTGAAAGTGGGGCGCACCCATTTTCGGCGAGAGTACAGGCTAAGCGGTAGCGTCGATGGTGGGTGAGCGCGGATTTTATGGACAAAATGGGGTCAGGCCTTGCAAAAGTTGCATTTCTCAGAAAAATGCAACTTTTGCAAGGCCTGACCCCAGACTTTTCCTCAGTAGATGCGTTCGTATACGCCTTCCACTTCACGGAGGATCGGATCGTATGCCACGGCAGCCCTGCCGAAACAGGTGCCGATCGACTCGTACATGGAGACCTGGTCGAGGTCGACATATCGCTGTGCGATGGCTTTTGATGCTTCGATATACTCGATCTTGCGCCCCTTGACCTTCGATACGGTCACGCCGGTCTTGCCGTCGAGCAGCAGCAGCACGGCAGCGGCCCCGGCTTCGAAGCCGAAGTTGATGTCGTAGGCCGATGAGTTGCCGGCCCGTACGAGATGCCCGGGATGGATTTCGCGCACTTCGGGGATTTCGTAGATGCCTTCGACGAACATGCCGGTCTCCTTCATGAACAGCGGCATGCGCGGGTCCGTCTTGAAACGCTTCTGGATCTGCTGGCAGACATATTTGCCGGCGCCGGCGAGCTTCTTGTGGCCGAATGCGTCCACTCCGGCCGATTCGTCAACGATGTCCGTGCCATCGGCGTTCTTCATGCCTTCGGCCACGACGATGGTGTAGGTGCCGCTGTGCACGTCGCTCTGACGGATGCGGCGGGTGAAGCGCTCCACGATGTGCTCGTACACCACATCCCAGTCGACCGGGATCTCAGGGATCAGGATGCAGTCGGCCTCTGCGGCCACGCCGCTGCGGAACGCCGTATGTCCGGCGTAGCGACCGAACACCTCGGTCACCAGCACGCGGTTGTGCGTGCGGCCGGTGGTTTTGAGGTCCTCGACGAACTGGGCGATGCGGTTGATGGTCGAGTCTCCGCCGACCGAATAGGTCTGCAGGTCGAGGTCCATCGTCTTCGGTGCGTGGATGCACTGGATGCCGTTCTGGTTCAGGTCGATCATGACGCTGCCCGAATCGTCGCCGCCGCTGATGATCAGGGCGTCGAGGTCGAACTTTTTCATGCCGGCCTTGATCCGGTTATACTTGTCCGGGTTGCTGATCGCCTTGATCTTGACCCTCGAATGGCCGGCTTCGGATCCTGCGAAGTTTGCGTCGAACTGGTCCAGGCGGGCCTGGTCGAACCTGACCATCTTCTCCTGGTTCAGGAGGTTGTACAATCCGGCGTAGCCGTTCGGTATGACGTAGAATTCAAGACCCTTGTTCAGCGCCATCAGCGCGGCGCCCTTGATCACGGCGTTCAGGCCACCGCAGTCGCCTCCGCTGGTAAGTATGCCAATTTTTTTCACAGTGCGCTCTCCTCGTTGCTCGTGTTAGTTTATAACTGCTTAATTTGATTAATTACAACCATGTACTCCATGGGGTAACCGATACGCATCAAGATAGAGGATTTGCATGATATTTCATTGCCGCATGGTAAAATACCGTATCCGGTAAAAGCTTCGAACCCCTGAATTTACCAGCACATGACCTTTCTTGACCATCTTCGTATCGCCTTCGTCCACCTCCGTGAACGAAAGCGGCAGACCCTTCTCACGGCGCTCGGCGTGGCAGTCGGTTCGGCGATGATGATCACCACCATCGCCGTGGCCCGGGGGTCGTCGCAGAACGTCTTTACCAAGATCATCGACATCGCTCCTCACATCACCATCGGCGCCGACCGGGTGGTGCCCCTCGTACCTGACAACTTGATCGGTTTCCAGCCGGGCAGGATAGCCATGGTCGAGAAGCATGTGACCACGGATCGAAAGGAGACCATCAAGAACTATTCGGAGCTGCTGCGCACGATCGGAACGGTCAGGGAGTTGGTCGATGTTTCGCCGTACGTCTCGAGCAAGCTGCTTGCCCGCAACAAGACCCGTTTCGCCCCATGCATCGCCAAGGGGATCGTCCCTGCCCGCGAAGCCAACATGGCGAACCTGAAGAAGAACCTGGTGGACCCGAACGGGCTCTCGGAACTCGGCTGGACGCCGAACGGGATCCTCATCGGGGGCCTCCTGGCGGAGAAGCTCAAGGTCAGCTACCGCGACCAGATCGTGCTGGTCAGCAAAACTGGCGAGGAGTATCCCGTGATGGTCGTAGGCCGCTTCAAGAGCGGATTCAACGCCAAGGACCAACGGGAGGCGTATGTCAACCTCAGCCTCGCCCAGCGCATGGAAGCCATGCCCGCCAACTCCGTGACCGGCATCGGCATCAGGATCACCGATATTGCGCTCGCCGACAAGCTGGCCGCAAGGATAGAGCGCATGACCGGTTACAACACGGAGAGCTGGAGCGAAACAAACAAGAATGTCATCGAATTCTACAACCGGAACGGCACGATCACGCTCGTTCTGGTGGGCTTCGTGTTCGTCGTGGCGGGGCTCGGCGTCGCTTCCGTCATGACCACCATCGTGTTGCAGAAGGTCAAGGACATAGCCATCATGCGTTCCATGGGGGTGCAGCGGCGGAGCATCACCCGGATATTCATGCTCGAAGGGTTCATGATCGGCGTCATGGGTGTGCTTCTCGGCAGTCCGGTTGGGCACATGACCTGCAAGCTCGTCGGGTCGATACGGTTCGAACCGAGCAGCGCAGGCGTGATCAGCGCCGACCGGATCAATATGGTCGAAACACCCGAGGCCCATGTGATCGTGGTCGGGTTCGGCATCATCATCGCGGTGATTTCATCCGTGGGACCGGCGAGGCGGGCGACGAGCTATCTGCCGGTGAGGGTGCTGAGAGGGGAGGTCGGTTAGAGGGGCTACACAAGAGAATGTAAGAGGCGAATGTCCGTCGGGATGAATCCCTCCTGAGTGTGGGATGGCTGAAGCCAGGGGCTACACAAGAGAATGTAAGAGGTGAATGTCCGTCGGGATGAATCCCTCCTGAGTGTGGGATGGCTGAAGCCAGGGGCTACACAAGAGAATGTAAGAGGCGAATGTCCGTCGGGATGAATCCCTCCTGAATGTGGGATGGCTGAAGCCAGGGGCTACACAAGAGAATGTAAGAGGCGAATGTCCGTCGGGATGAATCCCTCCTGAATGTGGACAGCGGGAACGGAAATTGTTCCTTTATGTCCTCTTTTTTTTCACTCAATAATGCATACCGCGTGGGCGCAGGCGCCCTCTTCGCGGCCGATGTAGCCGAGCTTTTCGTTTGTGGTCGCCTTGACCGACACGGCACTGATGTCCATGTCGAGGCAGCGTGCGATGTTGCGGCGCATGTCGGTGATGTAGGGGGCGATTTTCGGGGCTTCGAGCAGCAGCATCACATCGACGTTCACCGGCGTGTATCCTTCCCGGTCGAGCAGGCGCCGCACATGTTTCAGGAGGATCATGCTGTCGATGTCCTTGAACTCCTGGCTGGTGTTCGGAAAGTGCAGGCCGATGTCGCCGAGGGCTGCCGCGCCGAGCAGCGCGTCGCTTACGGCATGAAGCAGGACATCGGCGTCGCTGTGGCCGTCGAGCCCGGTCGGGGACGGGATTTCGACTCCGCCAATGACCAGTTTGCGGCCTTCTGCAAACGGATGGACGTCTATACCTATTCCTATGCGCATGTGGTAAAGGGATTGCGTTATTGAAACGATGTGGTGGGAAAGATAGAACAATTAGAAATAAAACGGAATTTCTCTTTGGGAGCAGTGCGCCCTGCCTTCGCCCGGAAATTGGCGGTTATGAGACGGGAGTGTAAATTGACTCATATCAGTAACCGCATTTCCCTTTCAAAGAAATGAACGGCACTGTCCCTATGAACTTCGATTGCCTGCAACGTTTTTTCTGGTTCTGCGCCGGTACGCCGGTGGAGATCATCGACAAATATTCCACCGAACATGCCAAGTTCCTCGGCATCGGTGCGACCATCTTCTTCACGGCCCTGTTCGCCGGCCTTTCCGGCGGCTACGCCCTCTACTTCGTCTTTTCCGGTACCTCGATGGCATGGGTCGCTTCGGTGCTTTTCGGGATCCTCTGGGGGCTTGCCATCTTCAATATCGACAGGTACATCGTTTCGAGCATCAAGAAGACATCGAAAGGGCTGAAGCAGCTCTACCAGGCCTCACCGAGGATCATCCTGGCAATCCTCATCGCCATCGTCATCGCCCGGCCGCTCGAACTCAGGATTTTCGACAAGGAGATCCATGACAAGCTGAAGGAGCGCTATCTGGCCGACCAGAAGGCCAGTATCATGAAGGTCCAGGAGTCCTTCAGGGAGAAGTATGCCCTTGAACTGTCGCAGATCGCCAAATACCAGGCCGAATATGACGGACTCGGCAAGGAGACCGGGCGGCTCAGGGAGGAGCTCAAGGCCGAGGTGTTTGGCACGAAAACCGGTACGACCTCCGGAGTCACCGGTTACGGCTCCTACGCGAAGAACAAGGAGGCTGTTGTGCAGGGCAAGGACAATCGCCTGGAGTATCTGTCGCGGGAACTTTCCTCGCTCGAGGAGTTCCTGAACCGGCAAAAGGCCGCCGAGGGAATCAACAGCCAGATGATGCTGACCAAAGAGGTGCTTGAAGCAAGGGCGTCAAAGGCCGGGTTTGCCGATCGTAACTGGGCGCTCGGGGCGCTGACGCATGCCTCGGGCGACGTCAGCCGTTCTTCGGCCAATGCCGTGTCGTTCATCACCATGCTGTTCATCGCTTTCGAATGCGCCCCGCTCATCGTCAAGCTGCTTTCCGACGCCGGTCCCTCCGACATCGATCTCCAGGAGACGGAGTCGCGCATTATCGCGCAGCTCACCAACACCTCATTCCTGAACAGGAGCAGGATGATCCGCCAATACCGGACGCTCGGGTTCAAATCGGGAGGAAAGTACCGAAAACGCACGCTGGGATACCGGAGAGGGGGGCGGTAGTGCGCCACAGCAGGCAAGAAAAGTGGACGGAGTGGACGAAGAAATTATGGACTGTATGGACGGAGTGGACCATGCAAGAGTAATTCGTCAACCAGAACCTTCTTTGTCCATCAAGTCCACTATGTCCATTTTGTCCATGGACTCTTTTTTATTGCTCACTCAGTCACCAGGCTACCCACATACTCTCTGAATGCTGGCGCGTTCGGTTGTGAGAAGAAGTCGTCGATTGCAATGGCGATTTTTTCCCCGATGTCGGGGTAGACGAAGTTCATGGTGCCGATCTGAATGGCGCTGGCCCCGACGAGCAGGAACTCCATGGCATCCTCGAAGCTGGCGATGCCGCCCATGCCCACGACAGGGATCTTGACTGCCTTCGATACTTCCCAAACCTTTGCAAGGGCGATCGGCTTGATGGCCGGCCCGGAAAGTCCGCCGGTCACGTTTTTGAGCAGCGGCTTGCGTGTACGGTAATCGACCGCCATGCCCACCACGGTGTTGATCAGCGACACCGAATCGGCGCCAGCTTGCTCTGCAGCAAGCGCGATTGTGCTGATTGAGGTGACGTTGGGTGTGAGCTTGACCATCAGGTGACGGCCGGTGATGGCGCGAAGGGTCGATACGATCTCATGCGTGGCGTCAGGGCTGACACCCATGATCATGCACTCTCCCTTGACGTTCGGGCAGGAGAGGTTCAGCTCGTAAGCGGCGATCCCCTCGATTCTGTCGAGCCGCTCGACAACTTGACAATAGTCGTCTATCGATTTTCCGGCTATGTTCACGATAACCCGAGTGTCGAGCTTCTGCAGGAACGGCACCTTGTCGGTGACGAACCGTTCGAGCCCGACGTTGGCCAGGCCGATCGCATTGATCATACCGCAGGCCGTTTCGGCGATCCTCTGTGGCTGGTTGCCTGTCCGCGGCTCGGGAGATATGGCCTTGGTGACCAGACCCCCGATTTTACCGAGGTCGCAGAGCCCGGAAAGCTCCTCTCCGTAAGAGACGGTGCCGGATGCGAGCATGACCGGCGACCTGAGATCGAGCCCCCTGCCGAGTCTGACGGCGGCAGGGGAGTTCGTTGTTGACGATGAAGAGGTCATGATGCTGTTTCGATTGGGCTCAGACGCGCGGTTCCTTGAGATAGTAGCGCAGGGTGTACTCCTTGACCATGCGGTCGGTGCTGTAGACCGGGGCGATGGACGCGATGGCGTTGCGTACGTTTTTGAGCCATCTTACCGGCACATTGTGCTCGTTGCGCTCGTAGAATGTCGGGATGATCTGGTGCTCCAGCACTTCGTAGAGCTTCGCGGCGTCCTGACGGTACTGCTCGTCGTAGTTGTCGCTCTCCTCCCCGTTGCCGATCGACCAGCCGTTGGTGCCGTTGTAGGCTTCGCACCACCAGCCGTCCATGATGCTGAGGTTCAGGCCGCCGTGCAGCACGGTCTTCTGGCCCGAGGTTCCGCTGGCCTCCATCGGCCTGACCGGATTGTTCAGCCAGACGTCAACGCCGGAAACAAGGCGCTTGGCCACGCCGAGGTTGTAGTTCTCGAGGAAGATGACCTTGCCGAGGAACTGCGGGCGTCGCGAGAACTCTACGATCTGACGGATGTACTCCTTGCCGGCGTCGTCGTGCGGGTGTGCCTTGCCGGCGAAGACGAGCTGCACCGGCATGACCGGGTTGTTGATGATCGCGTTCAGGCGGTCGAGGTCCTGGAAGATCATCGGGGCGCGCTTGTATGTCGCGAATCGCCTCGCGAATCCGATGGTCAGGACGTCGGGTGACAGCGAGCTCTTGACCGACCTCGAGGAGTCAGCCGGTTTGTAGGGCGTGAACTGGTGCTGGTGGTAGAGCTGGTTCGACAGGTAGCGCGAGATGAAGTCGATCAGGTTCCGTTTCAGGCGGTAGCGAAGGCACCAGAGATCGCTGTCCGACACGTTCGAGAGGACGGCTTCAGCCGATTCCCGTGACGAGAACAGGTTCTCAATGCTTTCTGCATGGTTTCTCCAGAAACGTTCGGTGAAACCGCTGCTCCAGCTTTTGGTGTGGATGCCGTTGGTGATGTGCCCGATCGGGACCTGGCTTGCATCGGTGGTGCCGTAGAGATGTTTCCACATATCCCTGGAAACCTCACCATGCAGCTTCGACACACCGTTGGCGCATCTGGAGAGCCTGAGGGCGAGCACGGTCATGGTGAACAGCCCGGAGGTGTTCAGCGGGTCCTCGGAACCGAGTTTCATGATCTCTTCGAAGTCGATGCCGCTCTGCGTCAGATACTTGTCGAAGGTGTAGTGCATCATGTCTCTCGAAAAGCGGTCATGGCCGGCGGGAACCGGGGTGTGCGTGGTGAATACGCACTTTTCCCTGACCTTCTCCATCGCCTTTTCGATCGAAAGCCCCTGTTCCATCTCCCTTTTGAGCAGTTCGAGCGTAAGGAAGGCAGAGTGTCCTTCGTTCATGTGGTAGACGGCCGGTTCGAGGTGCAGCGCTTCGAGCAGCTTGACGCCGCCGATGCCCATCAGGATCTCCTGGTTGATCCTCATGTTCTGGTCGCCGCCATAGACCCTCGAGCAGATGTCGCGGTAGTGGGACTCGTTTGCCGGAATGTTGGTGTCGAGCAGGTAGAGCGTGGCCCGTCCGACCTTGATGCTCCATGCCTGGGCGTACACGGTGCTCTGGGCGATGGTGACCTCGATGATCAGGTCCTTGCCGTCCTTCGTGGTGACCTTCTCGACAGGAAGGCTTTCCGGGTACTGCAGCGGATAGTCTTCGATCTGCCACCCGTCGTGGTTCAGGTACTGCCGGAAGTAACCCTCCTTGTAGAACAGGGTGATGCCGATGAAGTTGAGGCCGAGGTCGCTGGCAGACTTGATATGGTCGCCGGAAAGGATGCCGAGACCGCCGGAGTAGATGCGGATGCTTTCATGAATGCCGAATTCGGCGCTGAAATAGGCTACCGGATTGGTGACGAGCTCTGGTGCGTGACCTGCCGCCCAGGTGTCGGTGGCGGTCATGTAATCGTCGAAGCGCTGTTTGACGTGAGCGATCCTGTTGCCGAATTCGCAGTTGCAGCGGGCTTCAAGCTCGTCGGTCGATATGTGCCTCAGCAGCTCGACGGGGTTGTGGTTGACGCGCTCCCACAGGAGCGGTGAAAGATTCTTGAACAGCTCCTTGGCTTCGGTGTCCCATGACCACCAGAGGTTGCGGGAGATTTTTTTAACGGCACTGGTATTTTTGGACATTGCGGGTAAGTGGATTTTGATGTGCGCCTTCAATGGCGCAGGTTCAGAAAAGGCAGTATCTTGTGGCATCGGCATCCTTTTGGAATGCCGGGATGAACGGGCGACTGCAAGCTTTATTTTATGACCCGATTCATCAATCTTCGATAATTTAAGGCATTAAAGCCGTAAAACCTCAATACGCCTGTGTCGATTGACAAGAAAGTAAGAGTGGCGCATCTTTCCGACCTTCACATCGCCGGAAAAAACGACCTCCGCCAGCTCGATCGGCTCGATCGACTGCTCGATGAAATCGTACGGAAGGGTTACGACCATCTCGTGATGACCGGCGATCTGATCGATACGGCCAACCCCGATGACTGGCTCATCGTGCGGGACGCGCTCGCACGTCACGGGCTGTTCGAGATCGGACGGGTTACCGTGCTTCCCGGAAACCACGACCTGATCAACCTCGAGGAGGAGCTGCGCTTCTATCATGCCCTGAACCCCGACGACAGCGGCCGCAGGCGCCGTGTGAAGGAGCGCCTGGATAGGTTCTGCGCAGTTTTCCGTCCCCTGATCGTCGATAACGGCGATGCCGGAGCCGGATTTCCTCTGGTAAAGGTTCTTCGATTCGGGGAAATTTCGATCGGCCTGGTGGCGGTCAACTCCATCCTGCCCTGGTCCGGGTCCGACAACCCGCTTGGCGCCAGGGGCTACGTCTCCCGCGAAGCCATGCTCGCGCTTGTCGGCAAGCCTGTTGTGGACGCGCTTTCCGGCAGTTTCGTGATTGGTATGTGCCATCACGCCTACAGGGTCTACGGCACCGATGCCCTTGTCGATCAGGCCTTCGACTGGACCATGGAGTTCAAGAACCGGGAGGAGTTTCTCGGAGCGATGAAGATTCTCGGAGCCAGGTTGGTCATGCACGGCCATTTTCACCGGTTCCAGACCTATCAGGCCGACAACCTCACCTTCATCAACGGCGGCAGCTTCCGCTACAGTCCGGAGCGGTATGGCGAGCTGGTGATCGATGGCGACGGGAGCTGGTCGCACAGGTTCCTTACCCTGGGAAGCTGAACAGTTTTTCGCGATGGTCAGGATGTCTTGCCTGCCTTCATGCCGTTATCCTTCATGTAGTCGCGGATCCGGCGTGCGTGGTTCTGGTCTTCGCTGGCGAGTTGCTTGAAAATGTCAGCCGTCAGTGAGCCGGTCTCGCTCTCCATGAACTCCTGGAAATGTGCCTCGCCGGCTGACATCTCGATCTTCAGCGCAAGGCTCAGCGCCTCTTCCCTCGAGCATGGGCTGGCCGATAACCGCTCGGTCTGTTCACTGATGAAGGCATTGTTCGCCTTGAGCGCTTCGAGGTCCTTCGAGAGCAGGTTCTCAGGGAAGAACTGCAGTGGCTGCGGCTGCTTTTTCTCCTGCTGGAGAAGGGCGGCGTGGCTGCGCTCCTCCATGGAAAGCTGCCACCAGAACTCCTCGTCGTCCGTGAACTGGTCGTTGAAAAGGGTGTAGAGCTTCGCGAGGTTCAGTTCGAGCTGTATCGATTCATCGAGAAGGGTTGCGACTGTTGGTGCCATGGAAAGAGCTGATGGATGTATTGAACGGAAAACGGCCGGCACAGGGGAGCCGAGATGAAAGATAGTGAACCATGGAGTTATCAGGAACGGGGACGTGCCGCAGGCAGACGGCAGGCCGGGTATCGAAAACGAACCCGGTCCTGCCTTTTCGTAGCCTATTTCTGGCGGTAGGTCGCGTACTCCTGCAGGCTCTTGACTCCGAACTCCTGGCAGCGGATGCAGTCGATGGCTTTGACTGACGCCTCGGCGGCCTCGATGGTTGTGACGAACGGCACGCCGCTCTGCACCGATGCCGAACCGATGGCCTCCTCGTCGTGCAATGCCCGCTCGCCCCTCGGCGTGTTGATCACGAAATCCACCTTGCCGAGCTTGATGATGTCGAAAATGTTCGGACGTCCCTCTTCACCCACCTTGAAGACCTTCTTGCAGTCGATGTCGTGCTTCGTGAGGAATGCGTGGGTGCCGGTGGTTGCGACCAGGTCGAATCCCATCCGGTAAAGCTCGCGGGCGACACTGATGATGCGCTGGTCCTTGTCCTGCTCGTTCACGCTGATGAACACCGTACCTGAGAGCGGCAGGTGCATGTTTGCCGCCTGGTAGGCCTTGGCGAACGCCTCGGGGAACTCTGCGGCAAGGCTCATCGCTTCGCCGGTCGAGCGCATTTCCGGTCCGAGGTAGACGCCGGACTTGACGAATTTCGAGAACGGGAAGACGGGCTCCTTTATGGCCATGTGCTTCAGGCCGAGCTCATCGCAGTCCTTGAGGTCGAACTCGCGGCGCAGGTCGCTGAGCTTTTCGCCGAGCATGACCCTCGTAGCGATCTTGACCACCGGGATGGCCGTGGCTTTGCCGACGAACGGCACTGTACGGCTTGCTCGCGGGTTTACCTCGATCACGTAGACCTTGTTGTTCTGTACCGCATACTGCACGTTCATCAGGCCGATCACTCCGATATGCTCCGCCAGTTTGCGCGTGTGCTCCTTCATGGAGGCGATGGCCGACTTGTCGATGTTGTGGTACGGCAGGATCGAGGTCGAGTCGCCGCTGTGGATGCCGGCCGCCTCGACGTGCTGCATGATGCCGCTGATGACACAGTCGGTGCTGTCGGCTATGGCGTCGATGTCGAACTCAACGGCCGTCTCGAGGAAGCGGTCGATCAGCAGCGGATATTTCTCGGTGATGAACAGCGCCTGGTCAACGTACTCCTTGAGGGAGTCGTCGCTGTAGATGATCTTCATGGCGCGGCCGCCGAGCACGTAGCTGGGCCTGACCAGCACCGGGTAGCCGATGCGACGGGTGATCTCCTGCGCCTCGGCGAAGCTTGTCGCCGTGCCGTAGTCGGGGTGCGGAATGTCGAGTTTTTCAAGCAGTGCGCCGAACTTCTTGCGGTCTTCGGCAAGGTCGATGCCTTTCGATGAGGTGCCGAGGATCTTCACCCCGGCCTCGTCGAGCTTGGTCGAAAGCTTCAGCGGGGTCTGCCCCCCGAAGCTGACGATGACGCCGAGCGGCTGTTCGTGCTCGATGATACGGATGGTATCCTCGAAGGTCAACGGTTCGAAATAGAGCTTGTCGGCGATGTCGTAGTCAGTCGATACCGTCTCGGGGTTGCAGTTGACCATGATGGTCTCATAACCTGCCTCCCTGAGGGCGAACACGGCCTGCACGCAGCAGTAGTCGAACTCGATGCCCTGCCCGATGCGGTTCGGCCCGCCGCCGAGGATGATCACCTTTTGCCTGTCCGACCGGACCGACTCGTTCTCCTCCTCGTAGGTCGAGTAGTGGTAGGGCGTTTTCGCATCGAATTCCGCGGCGCAGGTGTCGACGGTCTTGAATACCGAAATGACCCCGTAGTGGTTGCGGAGTTCCCTTACCGTACTTTCGCCGGTCTGGAATATCGTGGCGATCTGGAAGTCGGAAAAACCGTTCTCCTTGGCTTTCCTGAGGATTTTAGCCGGCAGTTTGAGGGCGAGTTGCTGTGCTTCCTGTGAAATATCAGAGACTGGAGTGGTCATGCGGAGTCGTATTGGTAAAAACTTGAGAAGTCGACCGTCATTAAATTTAACAATAAACCGACGTTCAAAAAATCCGACAAGTATAAGAAAATGTCGCCCCATGTCAAAGCATTCAGATGCATGTCCTGAAGTGCTCTAGATGTGCCCGAAGACACCCGGTCCGGAGGCCGGTGCATGCTACTGTCCGCGCGAGTCGGGAAGTTTTTTTACATTACATGGATTTCGTGTAATTTCACGACCAGAAACACACTGGCCTCGCCGACTTCGGCAGGATTTGCATCAAGTACCTATACCCACAAGGATGAACAAACAGAGTTTCGATTTGATCGAATCGGCCATCGAGGATATCCGGAACGGCAAGCTGGTCATCGTCGTGGACGATGAGGACCGGGAGGACGAGGGCGATTTCATTGCCGCCGCCGAGCATGTGACCCCCGAGATGGTGAATTTCATCACCAAGGAGGCCAGAGGCCTGCTCTGCGTCGCCATCACCATGCAGCGAGCAAGGGAGCTGCAGCTCGAACCGATGGTCCAGCGCAACACCTCGCAGCATGAGACCAATTTCACCGTCTCCATCGACGCCCTTGCCGAAGGGGTGACCACCGGCATCTCTGCCTTTGACCGTTACGTGACCCTCAAGATGATCGCCGAGCCCTCATGCTCCGCCGACGATTTCTCCCGCCCTGGCCACATCTTTCCGCTCAGGGCCATGGACGGCGGAGTGCTCAGGAGGGTAGGTCATACCGAGGCCGCAGTGGATCTCGCCCGGCTTGCCGGATGCCAGCCTGTGGGCCTGCTCTGTGAAATCCTGCACGACGACGGCAGCATGGCCCGGCTTCCCGAACTACTCAAGCTCAAGGAGAAGCTCGGGATGAAGCTCATCACCATCAAGGACCTGGTGGCCTACCGCATGCAGCAGTCCAAGCTGGTGCACCGCGCCGTCGAGTCGAAGCTTCCAACGGCGCACGGTGAGTTCAGGCTCATCGCCTATGAGTCGTTCATCGACCAGCAGAACCACATGGCCTTCGTCAAGGGCGACGTCGAGAACGGCGAACCCGTGCTCGTCAGGGTGCATTCGCAATGCGCCACCGGCGACACCTTCGGCTCGCTGCGCTGCGATTGCGGCAACCAGCTCGCCACGGCCCTCGATATGATCGAAAAGGAGGGACGGGGCGTGCTCGTCTACCTCATGCAGGAGGGGCGCGGCATCGGGCTCATCAACAAGCTCAAGGCCTACAACCTTCAGGACGAAGGGTTCGATACGGTCGAAGCCAACGAGAAGCTCGGTTTCAAGGCCGATCTCAGGGATTACGGCATCGGCGCACAGATCCTGCAGGACCTCGGCGTGAAGAAGATGAGGCTCCTGACCAACAACCCGAAGAAGGTCGTCGGCCTCGAGGGCTACGGCCTCGAAATCGTCGAACGCCTGCCTCTCCAGATCGAGCCGAACGAGGTGAACCGCCACTATCTCGAGACCAAGCGCGACAAGCTCGGCCATTTCATGGAATCGGTCACCGGCAACGACCAGCTCCTGTTCGAGCAGCTCGCCGATGAAAAGTTGAAACAGCACAAACAACCGTAAAAGAGAAGGACGCACGATGAAGCACGATATTCTGAAAATGCAGGACCGCGAGGTCTTCGAGTCGATTGCCGGCGAAGTCAGGCGGCAGACCGAGACCCTCGAGCTGATCGCATCGGAAAACTTCACCAGTAGGGCCGTCATGGAAGCCTGCGGCTCGGTGATGACCAACAAATATGCCGAGGGTTACCCCGGCAAGCGCTACTATGGCGGCTGCGAATATGTCGACGTGGCCGAGAACCTCGCCCGCGACCGCGCCAAGAAGCTCTTCGGCTGCGAGTATGTCAACGTTCAGCCGCACTCCGGCTCCAGCGCCAACATGGCCGTGCTCTTCGCCGTGCTCAAACCTGGCGATACCATCATGGGGCTCGACCTCTCGCACGGCGGCCACCTGACCCACGGCAGCTCGGTCAACTTCTCCGGACAGATGTTCGACGCCCACTCCTACGGCGTGGACCGCGAAACCGGCATCATCGACATGAACAAGGTCGAAGAGCTCGCCCTGCAGGTTCGCCCGAAGCTGATCATCGCCGGAGCCAGCGCCTATTCTCAGGGTTTTGACCTCAAGGCCTTCCGCCAGATCGCCGACAAGGTCGGAGCGCTCCTCATGGCCGACGTCGCCCACCCGGCAGGCCTCATGGCAGCGGGCGTGCTGCCGAACCCGATGGAGCACTGCCACTTCGTCACCACCACCACCCACAAGACTCTCCGCGGTCCGCGCGGCGGCATGATCATGATGGGCAAGGACTTCGAGAACCCGATGGGCATCACCCTCAAGACCAAGACCGGTTCGCGCATCAAGATGATGTCCGAGGTGATGGACGCCGAGGTTATGCCCGGCATCCAGGGCGGCCCGCTCATGCACATCATCGCCGGCAAGGCCGTCGCCTTCGGCGAAGCCCTGCAGCCCTCCTTCAAGGTCTACGCCCAGCAGGTCAAGGACAACGCCGCAGCCATGGCCAATAAATTCATCGGCCTCGACTACCACATCGTCAGCGGCGGCACCAAAAACCACCTCATGCTGCTCGACCTGCGCAACAAGAACGTCACCGGCAAGGTCGCCGAGAACCTCCTTCACGACGCAGGCATCACGGTCAACAAGAACATGGTGCCCTTCGACGACAAGTCGCCGTTCGTGACCAGCGGCATCCGTGTCGGCACCCCGGCCATGACCACCAGGGGCATGAAGGTCGCCGAAAGCGAACTGATCGCAACCCTGATCGACCGCGTCATCTCCTCGGCCGACAAGTCCGACATCGCCGACATCTGCCGCGGTGTCAAGGAAGAGATCAAGACCCTCTGCCTCGGCTTCCCCCTCGACGGCTACGGCCCGCTCGTGTGAGCCTGATCTGAATCCATGAAAAATAAAAGGCCGGTGACCCCAGAGGTGACCGGCCTTTTGCTTTTCTATGGCTTCCATTAGCCTCATTTTGATGGCTCAATCATTTACCCTAAGGGCGAACGGATAAGAGGCTGGACGTAATGGACGCATTGGACTTGATGGACGAAATGGGCAAAGCAAGAACAGCGCGATTGTCCACTCTGTCCATGACGTCCATTATGTCCATCAAGTCTGTGCTTTTCTTCAACAATCCAGGATCGCGTTCGAAGAAAGGGCCGTTGATCAGCAACTCAAGAAGTTAGGCGACATTTTTGAGCTGTTGAAGGACGTGATGTGGGAAGAATTCAATTGCTGAGCCAGATGGTGTTCCCCTGATATTGTTGTGATTGATATAACAGCCCGAGAACCGAAAGCGTAGATGTCAAGTTGGCATTCCATGTCTAAAGCACTATGAAAAAAAGGGTTACTAAATGGGAGCGGCGTCAGGCCGTCTAATCGATTTTACAAAGACGTATATGTTTTTATGTGTATAATTTATATATAGGTATATGCGTGTCATTTGATTGTATATTTTATACGTTTTCATCATTTTAATTTTGATACGCAATACATATTTGTTATAATTCGCACAGAGAGGTGCTTTCAATAGTCGATCGAATCGGCATCGACTGAAGGCACAAACCCCACTCTCTTTTTTAAACGCAGTTCATACATCACTAAGGTGAGCAGCTCATTCAGGAGTTGTCGTCCCGAGTGGTATCAAAGCAGTTCAGTAGATTTCAACTCCGATTTCAGGGTCGTATCGCCTTAAGCTACACATAAAGTTGTTCCCGAGCAGTTCCCCCAGAACCACATGCAGCTCACGGATATGACGAACGCATCTTACACTCAGGCCCCCACGCCTGACACGCATCATTCAGCAAAGCCCTTAACCGAAGGTCCAGGTTTCTTGTGCCCTGCCGATTCGTTCACGCAGTTGGAAGAATCCCTGCCTGTTTGCATCACATCATCGCACCAAGTCTCAAAGAAGAGGCATCATCAACTGCTGGCTTTTCGGCGAATGGATCAAGCCTTGGTTACTTCCGGCAAAAGCTCTGAATGGACAAAATCAAATTCACGTATAGCTGTCAGAACTGGCGGGATGATGTCTGTGCCATACGAAGCTGAGAATAGCGGTACTGTCTATTCAGGTAGGAGTGTTCTGTTTAACCAAGGAGTAAACGCCCAAAATGCCTGTAATTTTGACATAAGGAGTTGCAGGAATTGTTCACTGAACATCGTAAGTGTATAACACGAATGTCGTTTTGCTCAATTTACCCCTCAAGTTATGCTATATCAATCAGTGATATTTATTGACGGACTAAATGGCAGAAGTATATGATTTTACTTTTTTCTGATTATGCTTTGCATCTTAAAGTAGTGCTATCCTTAGGAAAGAAGCTCATTGCCAAGAGAACGAGACAGCGGAAAAATATTTATCCGACTGTATTTATCACCGCAACACTGAGGGGCACCTCTAAGAATTGAGATTTGATAAGTCATTTTGGCCGGATGACCCGGCAGAATCATAGTCGATTCTGAAAAACATAGTTCTTTGGCATATTTATGGGTGAAAAGCCCCCTGAAAGCACCTATTGGGCGTAGTTATCCCACAGGAAAACATTATAAACTTTCTTGTTCAACTGCGTGCATCGCATCATGTTATAGGTTAGATTGGCCATACCGATCTTGGCTGTAGCCCTTACGTAGCCAATGGTTTTGATGTACATGGCTTTCATCGAATTAGTCATGAAGCCAAAGACATGCTCAACCCTGGCACGGGAACGGGATTTCTCTTTGTTCGAAGCCTTCTGAGTTTCGGTGAGCTTATGGTACCTGTTGCCTTTCTCATGGACTTCGTTTATCATGCCGCATCTCTCGATTGAGTCTTCCTGTCCGATAAAGGCTGCGTCTGCGTAAAGCTTCTGGCCGCCATCGCTATCACTGATTAGGGTTTCGAGCTCCTGGGAGTCGTGAACTGAAGCGTCGGTTACCATGTAGTCGGTGATGAGCTTTGTGCCCTTGTCGGCCTTGATATGGTTCTTGTAGCCGTAGAAAGACATCTTGTTTTTCTTGGTCCAGCGGGCATCACGGTCTTTCTATTTGCAACTGAAAAGCGGTTGGCAGGTGTCAGAACTCTCAAAAGAGTACAACCCGGTGTTGACAGGGTGGAAGAATTATTTCTGTCGATTCAATGCCTCGGCGATGTCTCCAGTATGGCATCATGTCAATTTATTATCTCATGCGATGGCTGATGCGAAAACACCAAAAGCTTATTGGGCGCAGTAAACGCACGATTGCAATACTTGAACGGATAGCAAAAGCAAGTCCGGAAGCGTTTGTGCATTGGAAATCCGGGTATATCCCGAAAGGCTGGATAATGGGAGCCGGATGAGCGGAGACGTTCACGTCCGGTTCTGCAAGGGACCGGGGGTGGAATTCCCCCGGTCTACTTAACCCAAGTGTCCCTGAAAGAACTGACTATGCAGTTAATGGGAATTTATAGCAACGGAATAACGTCCCGTATCTATTACTTTTTTGATTGTTTAAATAGCTGGAGAAGAGTTATGGTGAAAAGATGTTCAGCAATAACCGTAATGGTATCATTTATCGTGATTCTGCTCGGATGTCAGCAGCAAAAAGATTTAGGTAAACAAAAAAATAATTCTGATAAATATAAGACAGGCGAGATTATAATTGCTCCACAATTTGATGATGCCTTTCCCTTTCAAGATGGGTTGGCAGCTGTAAAATCAGGAGAGATGTGGGGGTACATAAATAAACAAGGTACGTTTGTGATTCGGCCAAAATATTTTTTTGCACACTCATTTCATGAAGGATTTGCTGCTGTTCAGATAGAAAAAGATGGGAAGTATGGTTATATAAATAAACATGGAGTATTGATAATACCACTTAAATATGATTATGTTGATTCATTCCGTGAAGGGCTCGCGCGTGTAAAGTTAGGAGAAAAGTGGGGTGTGATTAATACTCATGGGCAGCTAGTGATTAGGCCTATTTATAAGTTTATTGGGTCGTTTCATGAAGGATTGGCTGGTTATAAATATGGTGATGAATCGGGTTTTATGAATAGTAATAGTTCAGTTGTAATCAAATCTCGGGTGCGCTATTTTGTTAGATTTCAAGAAGGGTTAGCCGCTTTTTGGGATAAAGGTACTGGGAAATTTGGTTTTATTGATAAAAATGGATTGATAGTTGTTGCACCAATATATTCGGGAGTTCAGTTGTTTCAATCCGGATTGGCTGCTGTTCAGCTGGAGCAATATGGAAAAATGGGATTTATCAATAGAGGCGGAATAATGGTTATTGCTCCAAAATTTGATGATGTGTTTCCGGTTTATGATGATCTGATTCCGGTACGGTATGAAGGTAAATGGGGGTATATAAATAAAGAAGGGGTAATGGTCATTGCTCCCAAATATGATGCAGCTTTTGAGTTTCAAAATGAATTTGCAGAAGTTCGAATAGGCGAAAAGTATGGATTGATTAATAGGTCAGGTGATATGGTCGTAAGTCCTTGTTTTATGATGATAAAACATGATGAGTTGGGGGAAAGAGTAGGATTTATAAGTGAAGGTCTGATTGCTGTCTTGATGGGTGATAAATGGGGGTATGTGAGTGAGTAGCTGTTGGTGGCTATTTGTAGGGATATAATCACTTAGAATATTTATTTGATAAATGATTTGAGGAGGGGTTATGGGTATTAATTTTGAGCAGAAGTTTGAGGAGGCAAAGATAGGTGGATTGGTAAGCATATGGGCATATGGTGATAAGCCGCCTGACAAAGGATGGGACGTCATCGACTCTATTTCTACTCCTGATGGCCTGACAGCATTTTGTTTTGTAAACAATCAAACCAAAGAGATCTGGTTCGGTTATGCTGGTACTGATTCGGGTATAGATTATTTACAGTATCCATCTATAGTGAAACTTGGTTTTTCTACTCAGGTTAGAGGATCAATTGAATTTACTGGTAAAGTGCTCTATCAAATTCAAAATGATTCAAAATATATAGGATATACTATACATGGTGGAGCTGAATCATGGGGAAATGTTCCACTACAAGCTTGTGCTAAAGTATTTGGATTTAGCGCGATTGGGATTGATGGGCCAGGGGCAGCTGCATATATGGGATCTGATTATTTTGACGCAGATAAGGATATTGGATTAGGTAAGTTGGGCGCAAGAGTTCCTGCTGACATGGGCGAATTTTCGTATACAGCTATTATGGGTACGAAGATTGGGAAGATAGGTACACTGTTGCCTGGTACTATAACAGGGGATATTACTATTTTGAACTACGATAAAAGTGATTCTTTTGGCGAACATAGAGCTGCAAATGAGATGGTCGCTATTGGTAGTTTTACGTTGAATATTGGGAATGGTATGTTGATGGCGCCGGTTTTTGTGCCAAGAGAGCCATATGTTGTTCGGCCTGGTGATACGTTGGAAAAGATTTCTCTTGAGAGTGGCTTTCCAGCTGATGTTATTGCTCGATATAATGGTATACATGGGCAACCCCGTGATGGTGATACTATATATTTTCCGGTTTGTGTTCCGATAAGAGAGGGGGCTAGTAGTGAGAGTTATATGAAAATGTATAATAATTATATTTTCGGACCATTAAGCAACATTTTTAATGAATCTGTTGATGGATTAAATACTGATATGGTTGATGATGGTTTGTATTATGATTGTTATGAGTATGCCATTTCTTATGATACAGCGGGGGGAATGATCGTTAATATAACTGATACCGTTACTGGTGTAAGGATTGTTGCTAATCCCGGTGATGATATTAACTATAACTCGGAAAATCAGTGTTATACTATAACGCATATAAATGGTTCAAAGGAGTATTATGATCCTTTTACTGGGGAGTATGTTTATAGGTCTGCTGATGGTTCTGGGAATCTGGTTGCAAACGGAAAAGAGACATATTTTGGGTCCGGACAAATATATCTGAATCCTGATGGGACAGTTATTGTTCCGCAGTATTATATTTATGAAGCAACACACGATTCGTTTATTCTAACAACTGACCCAAATTTTGAGACTGTTCAAAGAGGCGCTGACGACCCGACAACAGGTGTCAACAGTGACAATTCTACTCTTGTTCATGAAGCTACTTGTGTTATTAACGGTATTGGTGATGTGAATAAAGACGGTGGCATCATTTCTGAAGCTAACTCAATTCTCAGTGATAATTGGCGTCCGGGTGCGAATGAGATTGTACCTAAGGGTTTTTTTGAAATCGGAGATTTCAGTTATACTGCTGTTCAACGTGCGCTGAGGGGTGATGAATATGCTGGTTCATTTGTCAATCAGTATACCAGTTACACAAATCTCAGAATTCCGGTTGACCCTCTTGTGCTTGACCTGAATGGGGACGGGGTGAAGCTGGTGAGTTTTGGGGAGGTGCCGGTGCTGTTTGATATTGATCATGACGGGAAGAAGGAGTTGACAGGTTGGGCGACAGTGGCTGACGGGATTGTGGTGATGGATCTGAACGGGAACGGCATCATTGACGGCATTCATGAGACGATGTCGGAGTACTTTACCGGCACGGTTGGTACTGACGGGGAGCCTGGTTCCAAACCTTACGTCAACGGGTTTGCAGCATTGAAGAGCCTTGACAGTAATGGGGACAACCGGTTTACCATCGCTGATACAGCATGGAGCAGCGTCAAGGTCTGGACGGATGCTGATCATGATGGCGAGACGGATGCCGGAGAGTTGAAGACGCTTGCCGAACTTGGCATCACTTCAATCAATCTTACCTCTACAACGCAGTCAGGCCTGGTCAATGGCGGGAATGAAATCCTCGCTACGGGCACCTTTGTACAGAACGGCGTGACCAAGGAGGCACAGGCCGCCAGGTTCATCGCCAATCCGGTTGGCAACACAGCCACGACGTCAGGTACGGGAACCATTGTGGCGGCGGAGGATGGGCAGAGCACCTATGTTTCCAGCCTGACGACTGGCGAGACGATCGATGTTGCGGCTAAAGGGGTGAAGAACGCCTATGGCAACACTGGCAACGACAATCTCATCGGCGACGGCAACGCCAACTGGTTGGTGGGCAGTACCGGATCGGACACTTTCAGTGGTGGAGCTGGTGACGACATGCTCATTATCGATGCGTCTGATTTGCAGCAGAACATCCATGCCGGTGACGGGTTCGACATGCTGCAGGTGGTTGGATCGGAGGGGGTTACGCTCAACATGACGAGGGCTGAGGTCGAGGTTGCGGTTGGTGGTTCAGGCAACGACGTCATCATCGGTGGTGGGCGGAGCAGTGTGTTTGTGCGTGCCGGTGATGGCGACGATATCGTTATTGGCGGTGCAGCCAACGACGCTCTTTCCGGGCAGAACGGTGTGGATATGATCGACGGTGGGGCCGGCAACGACGTGATTCGAGGCGGACGTGGCCAGGATATGCTGATGGGCGGTGCAGGGGACGACCTTGTGGAGGGTGGTGTGGACGACGACCAGATCAGCGGTGGTACGGGCAATGATGTGCTGAAGGGCGGCCAGGGTGACGATGTCGTTGATGGCGGGGAGGGTACGGACATCGCCGAGTTCAGCGGTTCTTTTGCGGACTACCGAATCACCAAGCTCACGGACAACTCTTACCGGATCGTTGACACCAAGGCGGGTCGAGATGGGGCGGACATGCTGACCAATGTCGAAAAGCTCAACTTTGCCGACGTGTCGGCAGTTGACATTACGCTCGACAATCCGATGCTGGTGAAGGATGTGCTGACGATTGCCGATCGAAGCGGTGTGAAGCTGATCAGGGTAAGCGATCTGCTTGCCAACGATCGTGACTGGCAGGGTGATGCTCTGCACATTACGACCATCAGTGACATCAAGGGGGGCTCTATTGCCGGTAGCTACAACTCCTCAACGAACGAGTGGACGCCAACGCTTACAGCCAACGGAGAGTTGCAGTTCACTCCTGACCCGTCATACACCGGGGTGATGAGCTTCAAGTACAAGATTGCCGACGTCGATGGTACGCCGGGCGCGACCGCCTTCATTGCCGGCACTTCGATACAGGCTGAGATGCGTGGTCAGGTCTATCTGAAGACCCCTGACATGCCGACTGACAGCCTTTTTGCCGACGAGTGGTATCTGAACGAAATCAATGTTCTGCCAGTGTGGGCGGAGTACACGGGTAAGGGAGTCAGAATCGGTCAGTTCGAGCCTGGAATGCCTTTTTCAATCGGTGCTGAGGTGTTTGATTACCGCCATGCTGATCTGCAGGACAATGTGGATAGCTCCTGGTTTGCCGATCCTAATGCCGATATTCCGCAAAGCTTCAGTCAGCACGCAACTTTGGTTGCGGGGGTTATGGTTGGTGCACGCGACGGTGAAGGGGCTGTTGGCGTAGCCTATGATGCCTCCCTTGCTGGTTACTACGTTGGCGGAACACTGACGCAGGACTTGCCGGATGCCTTGAAAGTTGACTTTTCCAGCCTCTACAGGTTGAAGAACTATGACGTGAGCAACAACAGCTGGGGTTACAGCCCCCAGTTTGAGTACTTCACGAAGAGTGTGCCGAACCTTCCCAATGAATTTTTCAAGCCGGCTGTTGCGCTTGGTCGCTACGGCCTTGGCAGCAACATCGTTATGGCTGGTGGTAACAGCAGGCAAAGCGGCGGTAACACTAACTCTTCAGAGCTGACCGCCAACCGTTACGTGATCGTCACGGGCGCAATCAATGCCGAGAGCGATATTTCGACGCTCACCATAGGTCATGCTCCATTCAGCAACTCAGGCGCGAGTATTCTGGTCTCGGCCCCTGGCAGCAATGTCACTTCGACGTCGAGTATTCTGATGAACGATGATGGCACCATCTTCGGGAATGACACGGCGACGGCTCAGGGCACCAGCTTCGCCACACCGATCGTCACTGGTGTCATTGCTCTGATGCTCGAAGCGAACCCAAATCTGGGTTATCGCGACGTACAGCAGATCCTCGCTTTGAGTGCGAAGATGGTAAATGACCCGAATACCGACAACACATACAATGGCGCCACCAACTGGAATGGCGGTGGCATGCATTTGAGCCACGATTATGGGTTTGGTGAAGTAGATGCGCGAGCGGCGGTGCGCCTTGCCGAATCCTGGTTCAGTCAGCATACAAGCTTCAATGAGCGGCATCTGTCGAATGGTGAAGGGAGTCTCGCCGGTGGTGCGAACCTCGGTGTTGCTATCGCTGACGCGGCGACGGTTACCCGCACAGTCAGCCTTGGGGGCGGTCTGCGTGCTGAGCATGTGGAGTTGACGCTCGATATCACGCACAACAATTACAACGACCTGACGGTGGAGCTGATTTCACCGACAGGCACGGTCAGCAAGTTGATAGCCAATCCGGGAACAGGCCCTGTTTCCAATCCGGACATGCAGATGCGGCAGCTGACTTTTACCTTTGACACTACTCACGACTGGGGAGAGAACGTAGAGGGGAACTGGCAGTTGCGCATTATTGACCGCGCTGGACTCGGTAACGGCATGCTCAACGGCTGGACGGTGGATGCCTACGGCAGCGATCTGAATGAAACCATCGCAACCAGTACCAATGTTGGCGGACCGGTTCCTGTGAACTCTGTAACGGCGGATAGCGTCTACTATTTTACTGATGAGTTTGCATCAGCGCCCGGAGCAACGCGAACGATAATTAACGATACAAATGGCGGTTTAGATCTGATCAATGCGGTGGCTGTGTCAACGGGATCGACTATCAATCTGAACAATGGCGCAGTCAGCACCATTGCCGGCCGGAATCTGACCATTAACGGCACCATCGAGTTTGCTTTTGGCGGTGATGGAAACGATACGATCACGGGCAGTGATTTAGCAAACCGTTTGTTCGGAGAGCGAGGGAACGATGTTATGTCGGGCGGTGGCGGGATGGACCTTATGGATGGTGGTGCCGGCAATGACTCCTTGACGGGAGGTGCTGGTTATGATTACTTCATCATTCACCCGATAGCAAACAGCGTCGACACGATCACCGATTTCACCCCGGGGACCCTCGGTGAAAAAATCCTGCTGGTTGGGTTCGACAACGTGACCGACTACTCACAGATGACCGTAACCCAGGAGGGGGTCAATACCCGTCTGAATTTGGGTAATGCTCAGAGCGTACTTCTGCAGAACTTGACGCCCTCGCAAATCAGCGAGCAGAATTTCGGGTTTTTCAGCGATACGATGACGCTGGAAAAGTACGCGTGGTATGTGTCCAACATTCCTCTTTCCGGGGGAACATCCGGAGTCGAATCAGGGCTCCTGCCGAGCAATTTGGGTGACATGCGTTACTTCGCCCTTGGTGGCGCCGATGCCATCGGAGCTACCACCACCAATGATCTGATCGATGGCGGTGACGGGAACGATACGATCTGGGGCGATTACCCCGGCTATACGGTTTCACCGGGCGCGGACTGGCTTGAAGGAGGTTCGGGTAATGACACGCTGTCAGGCGGACCTGGTAATGATTTGCTTTTGGGTGGCAGCGGCAGTGACAATCTTCGAGGTGAAGTCGACGATGATGTGTTGCGGGGTGCAACTGGAGCGGATGTCTTGCTCGGTGGTGATGGGAACGATCTGCTGCTTGGTGGTGCTGGTGATGATTACATGGAAGGAGGTGCAGGTAATGACGTCCTGTATCTGGAGGGGGACTGGGGTACGGTTAACGGTACTAACTTTTCGTATTACGGTACGCGAGTTGGCGGTGCAGGTGCAGATACCTTTGTTGTTACACCGAACGGCGGTGGTACGTTAGGCTTCATGGCTTCAGGTACACAGTTTTCGGCTTACAACCTGATCGCCGATTTCGACCCGAACCAGGCAGGCGAACTGATCGACCTGTCGAATCTTACCTGGATACGTGGTTATATTGATCTGTCGCTGATGAACTTGATCGTCATGGGCACAGCGTTCACAAGAGTTTCCGCTTCGTCTGGCACGAACCAGCTAGTCATCAATCTGCGAGGAGTTTCCAGTAATTCGCTGAATGCCTCACATTTCAGGTTCAACTCAAACCCTGGTCTGGTTTTCGGTACAGCAGGAAACGACACGCTCACCGGCGATGCCGGCGGCAACACGCTTGATGGAGGTGTCGGCGTCGACATAATGACCGGACGGACGGGAGATGATACCTACATCGTTGATAATGCCGGAGATCTGGTCAACGAACTGCCTGATGGTGGTTTCGATACGGTGCAGACGAGCGTTACCTATGTGCTTGCGGCAAACGTCGAGAATCTCGAACTGACGGGAACTGGCGCGATCAACGGTACGGGCAACGAACAGGGCAACCTTATCAGCGGTAATGCTGCGGACAGCGTGCTTGACGGAAGAGCGGGGGCGGACACGATGCTCGGCGGCCTGGGCAACGATACCTATGTGGTTGACAACCAGTCCGACACGGTGATTGAACATGTCGGAGAGGGCACGGATACCGTGCAGTCGTCGGTCTCCTATACGCTAGGCAATGAGATCGAAAACCTGACACTGACCGGTACAGAGGCGATCAACGCGACATGCAACAACCTTGCCAATACTCTTACCGGCAACGCCGGAAGCAATATCCTCGATGGTGCCGGGGGAGCGGATACGATGAGCGGTGGCGCCGGCGACGATACCTATCTTGTTGAACTTGCTGGGGATGTGGTGGTCGAAAACGTCGATGAGGGATACGATACTGTTTATGCGTCGGTGAATTATACGCTCGGGGCCAACGTGGAGAACCTTGTGCTGGGGGCAGGTGTGATATCCGGAAACGGCAACGATCTTGATAACTGGCTCCAGGGTAACGCTCTCTCCAATACGCTGACCGGCGGTGCGGGTAATGACATCCTCGACGGGGGGAGCGGGGCCGATTCGATGGTTGGTGGAACGGGAGATGATACCTACGTGGTCGATCACGTCGGCGACGTGGTGACAGAGCATGCCGGTGAAGGTGTCGATACGATCTACGCTTCGATCAGCATCGACCTGTCAGCCAAGCCCAATGTTGAGAATGTTGAACTCACCGGGTCAGATAACCTCAATGTTACGGGTAATGGTGTGGCCAATGAGTTGTATGGCAATTCAGGCAGCAATGTCCTTATTGGCGGTGCAGGTAATGATATACTCGACGGTGGTGAGGGGCTTGATGTGATGATGGGTGGAACCAATGACGATACCTATGTGGTCGATTCTACTGGAGATGTTGTGACTGAACAGGCCGGTGAAGGTGTCGATAGTGTGTATGCATCGATCAATTACGCTTTGGGGATCAATGTCGATAATCTCCTGTTAACCGGGTATGAAAATCTCACGGGCACTGGTAACTCCAATAATAATGTCCTGACCGGGAATGTCGGGAACAACAGCCTTGATGGTGGGACCGGAAACGACACGCTTGCCGGCAGCTATGGGGATGACACTCTTGTCGGTGGAATAAGGGACGATACGTATCTGTTCGATTCCGGAGGTGGCGAAGACACGATCAGGGAAAACGACGCGACGTCCGGAAACCTCGATAAACTTGTTTTCGGCGATCTCATCACTCCTGATCAGGTGACGGTAACAAGGGATGGCATGGATCTGGTGTTGAGTCTTACGGAGCAGGATCAGGTAAGATCAGAGGGATGGTTTGCTGACGATGCCCATAAGGTTGAGCAGGTGGTTTTTTCCAACGGGACGGTCTGGTCTGTTGGAGACCTTATGCTTCAAGCTAATAATGCGCCGACGGGTACGGTCACGGTGAGTGGCACGGCGACACAGGGTCAGGTGCTCACGGCCGGCAATACGTTGGCCGATGCCGATGGTTTGGGTGTGATCGGCTATCAGTGGCAGTCGAGTGGTGACGGGGTGACGTGGACGAATATCGCTGGTGCAACAGCATCGACCTACACGCTGACGCAGGTTCAGGTGGGTTGGAAAATTCGTGCAATGGCGAGCTATACCGACGGATTCGGAACGGTTGAGTCGGTGAGTTCAGTAGGAACGGCGACTGTGGCGAATGTGAATGATGCGCCGACGGGAACCGTCACGGTGAGTGGCACGGCGACGCAGGGACAGGTCCTTATGGCGAGCAATACGTTGGGCGATGCGGACGGGCTGGGTACTATTGGCTACCAGTGGCAGTCGAGCAATGACGGCGTGACATGGACGAACATCGAGGGATCGACATCGGCGAGCTACATGCTGACGCAGTCGGAGGTGGGTCGGAAAATTCGTGCAATGGCGAGCTATACCGATGGATTTGGAACGCTGGAATCGGTCGGTTCAGTTGCGACGGCTACTGTGGCCAATGTGAACGATGCGCCGACGGGCACGGTCACTGTGAGCGGTACGGTAACGCAGGGTGAGGTGCTCACGGCGGGCAACATGTTGTCGGATGCTGATGGTCTGGGAACGATCGGTTACCAGTGGCAGACGAGCATCGATGGTGTGGCGTGGACGGACATCGCTGGAGCGACGACGGAGAGCTACATGCTGACACAGACGGAAGTGGTTCGGAAGATTCGTGCGGTGGCTAGCTATACCGATGGATTCGGCACGCTGGAGTCGGTCGGTTCTTCGGCGACAGTTTCAGTGGCGAATGTGAACGATGCGCCGACGGGCACGGTCACGCTTAGCGGGACGGCAACGCAGGGTGAGGTGCTCACGGCGGGCATCATGTTGTCGGATGCTGATGGTCTGGGTACGATCGATTACCAGTGGCAATCGGGCAGCGACGGGGTGGCTTGGACGAACATCGAGGGATCGACATCGGCGAGCTACATGCTGACGCAGTCGGAGGTGGGTCGGAAAATTCGTGCAATGGCGAGCTACACCGATGGATTCGGTACGCATGAATCGGTCGGTTCAGTTGCGACGGCTACTGTGGCCAATGTGAACGATGAGCCGACGGGCACGGTCACCGTAAGTGGCACGTCAACGCAGGGGCAGGTGCTTGCGGCGAGCAACACACTGATCGATGCGGACGGGCTGGGTACTATTGGCTACCAGTGGCAGTCGAGCAATGACGGCGTGACATGGACGAACATCGAGGGATCGACATCGGCGAGCTACATGCTGACGCAGTCGGAGGTGGGTCGGAAA